>OCTX012206361.1_pt1 | contig 11881 bp, 11 predicted proteins | sample 1539691 | NCBI WGS metagenome assembly OCTX01 (sample SAMN02144231, study PRJEB22623) | gut metagenome | biome: sheep rumen | host: Ovis aries | place: New Zealand
TTTCTGAGTGTTTCTAGGATTGCGAGAATTTCGTAAGAAATGGAGCAATCCGTATGTCATATGGTGTTAAAAGGTACTTTTGACACCTACATCATCATATTATCTTGCTTTCTTCTTTGCCCTTTTTACAACATACATCTCTGCGTCAGCCCGCTGAATAAATTCTAACAAGGAATCCTCTTCTTCCGGTACTGTACTCACATATCCGATACTTGCTGAAAGCATATATGGTTTGTCAGATTCTCTGTTTCTTCTTTCGATTTCCTCATTAAACCGCTCCTCAAAAAAGTGAGCAAAATTATCTCCTCTGCCAACAACAACAAATTCATCTCCACCGATCCTTCCACACACATCCATAGAACCACAGGATGATTCGATAGTTTCGGCAACCGCTTTAATAATCAAATCACCTTCACTATGTCCATACGTGTCATTGACCATTTTAAGACCATCAACATCAATGAAAATAACCGAAAGCTCAGCTTTCGTCTTAACACAATCATCAAATACATATCCGGCATTTATATTAAAACCATTTCTGTTATAAATTCCACATAATGGATCTAATACATTTAGTTTTGATATATTTTCGATTGCATTACTGATGCTCATTGTTATTGTATGACAATGATTACTATATATTGGAAAATCTGTATTCGACATTATATAATAGCCTAAAACCCTAGGACCGAAATGAAGCGGAATATAGTAACTGATTCTGCCACTGGTCATATGCTGTTCCGGCTGAAGCTGTTTACTTGGAAATGATCTTACTGCACTTCTCTCTCCATTATTCCATATCACCGGAGCCGTCATTGCCTCAGGATACTTATCATCTTCTTCATAATTAAGAGTACTATAAGTCTTCTCCCAATCACTTACCAGACAAAGCATAAAATCATTACAATCCACAACCTCCAGCCATTTATAAATAGCATCAGCACATTCATCAATATTCTTTGCAATAGCAAGAGCTGCTATTAATTTATTTAGAACATGAATTCCGGTATAAGTCCTCTCGATTTTTAGAGAAGCTTCTTTTCTAAATTCTAAAATATTCTCATCACTGCTATTATGACATCCGCAGCTTTCTGCGAAAACAGGTTCTGCCTCCATTATCGTACTTCGAGGTCTCTTTTCACCTTTCATAAGAGAATAAAGCACTTCACACGCTGTCAGTCCTGATTTATATAATGGTCTTTTCACCGTTGTAAGAACCGGAAAAGAACTACGTGCATTAAATGTATTATCGAATCCTGTTATTATAACATCCTCTGGAATCTTAACCCCATTAGCCTGAAGTTTATTCATTGCTGTAAGCGCCATACTATCATTTGCAAATACAAAAGCATCCGGCAAACTCATTCTTGAATGCAGAAAGTCATCTATCGCTTTAATTCCATCATAACTTCTAAAGCAGCCTTTATAAAGACGTCTTTCATCAAATTCTATTCCATTTTCAGAAAGAGCATCGCGAAATGCTCTATACCTTTCCTGCGATTCAGGATTTGATTCCGGACCTGAAATAAAATTAAATGTCTTAGCGCCATGTTCTCTGATAAGATGTTCTACAAGTTTTTTCATAACAGAATAGTTGTCAATACTTATATCATAAAACATTTCATAATCACTGCACTCAAATATAACCGCTGGAATATCAGCTTCTATTATTTTTTCAATTATACTATTTCTAACATCCGCATTTGAGAAAGTATTCGTCAGGAGAAGTGCACCATCAAATTCAGCAGGATTGGCCAGTTTATAAATACTATACTCTCCTTCATCAAAAGAGTTATTTTCCACAACTCCGCCAAAAGATGCGAAATATGAAATATTAATACCATGTTCTCTGGCAAATTCGTTTATCCCTTGTATAATCTGATATGGATACTCCTCATCCATACCACAAACAAAAGACATTACGTTAAATATTTTCTTCATATCGTCACCTCTCTTTCCTGTATAAAAAAACGTCGAAATAACAAGGTTTACTTCCTGTTATGTTCGACGATCATACTTATCCATAATCAATAAGTCCTTTCATAATAATCCTGTGCAGTTAATCAGAATCATTATATCAAAAATATTGTCCTTTTTCAAATTTCATTTGACCAAAAATAATTTGTCTGCTATTATGTCATAAGTTTTAAAAAAAATATATGTATATGTTGCCACCGGGTAACAGAATGCTTTAGCATTCGCTTACTGCAATCGTTAGGTCTTTGAAGATGCAGTTATGCGGATGCATTTTTTATGGAGAAAGTAATTATGAATATATTTCAATCTATCAAAAGACTAAAATGGTACGAGACAACGTTATGGGGAGTCAGCGTTCTGGCAGTCCTGTTATCATATTTCTTATTTACAGAACGAAACACCTACACTCTTATAGCCGCCTTAATAGGTGTCACTGCACTTATTTTTGTTGCAAAGGGAGATGTAACAGGTCAGGTATTAACTGTAATCTTCTCCATATTCTATGGTATCGTTTCTCTCAGATTCCACTACTATGGTGAAATGGCAACTTATCTTGGAATGACCGCTCCTATAGCTGCTGGAGCTGTTATAACATGGATTAAAAATCCATATAAAAATGGAGAAGTACGCATTCAGCACACTTCTCCTAAGATTTGGACAATTCTTTCAACAACAGCAATTATAGTTACTGCTATATTCTATTTTATCCTGAAGAAACTCAACACTCCAAATATAGTACCTTCAACAGTTTCTGTAACAACGAGTTTTATGGCCTCCTCACTTACTCTTCTGCGCAGTCCCTACTATGCTCTTTTTTATGCTGCAAATGACATAATTCTTATCATACTCTGGTCACTTGCTTCTATAGAAAAACTATACTATATCACCATGGTCATCTGTTTCGTATGTTTTCTTATAAATGATCTGTACGGCTTTATAAACTGGCAGAAAATGAAGCACAGGCAAACAGATTAGTTAAGAATTGTAAGCAGTATTATTATCACTGCACATAGCTGCATCCATTGCAATAGCAACCATAAGAGCAGGGAGTTCATCTGCATCATCTGTCACATCAAGTACATATGTATCTCCCCATGTAAAAAGCTTCTTTGTCATATTTACAACCAGCCTGCTTCCTTCATACACAGAATAATTCCAGCCCATGAAATCTCCTTCAAGTCTCCAGCCCTTATAGTCTATATTATATTTGGGATGAAAAAACGATAACTGCTTTTTTATTTTTCCATGAGAATATCCATTTATGCTTATCTCAAACTCCTTAAGAATCGTAAGGACCTTTTCCTGAATAAGCCCAAGTTCTTCTCCGCTTGCTTTATCGTATACACGTATTCTATGGCCTATGGAAAAGAAATCCGCTTTTACAAAATACTTTGCATTTCCGTATTCATCATATACATCATATGTATCAGTCCATGAAAAAACCTTCTGTTTAATTAATAATTGACTCATTTTTCCCTCTTTTCTATGCTTCTCCAGCTACTACTCTCTCATAATCATAACCCCTGTCAGGAGTAAATGTTCTGATTTCAATTTCAAAGTAAACTACTGCATTTTTCTTCACGTTTATTTCAGCTTCTATCATATCCCCATCAGACTTAATTATCTCTGACCTTATAGCCGGATATGCTCCACTACGTATAAGACTCATCTGTTCTTTTGTTGGATATGCCGGTTCACCCAGATCATGCCATATCTTAAGCGGATTGCAGCACTCTTCATCAACTGCCTTGGTTATAAATGTAAAGCCATCTTCTTTATCTGAACCATTTACACTTCTGACAGGAAAACTGATTTTTCTATTATACTCATCAGAATCAATATTCCACAGGATGCCCGCATAACCCCTGTCATTTCTTACAACTATAGACGTTTTATCTCTAAAGACACAGACAGATGTTTTATTCTTTAGCTGCTTATAAAATGAAAAAGTCCAAAATGCCGGTTTAGGTATATTACCTGCAGCGACCATTCCAAAACCACCATGGAATAGTGAATTCGGAACTCCCTGCTCTTCAAATACATCTCCAAATGTCCAATATGAATAAGCCTCGTTCATATCCCCTATTCTGGAAAGCTGTTCCGCCAGATATGCAGCATTCAGATTTGTATCATGTATAATTCCTCTAGGGGTATAGGATGTACTAAACTCAGTAATGTGTATAGGAAGATTTTTGAATTCTTCAAAACTGTCTATGATATCTCTGGTGGACTGCAGATTATCAAATCTCATCTCTGCGTCTTCCAGCTTGGAATAATCATAATGTCCCACTCTTTCAGGAAATTCAACAGTATAATGATGTCTTGTTATCACATCCGGATGTATGCCCTGAGCCTTACAATAATCAAGAAAAGCTTTAATCCACTCTGCATCCTTTACTCCGCATATAGCAGGTCCGCCAACCTTGATACGACTGTCATATTTTTTTATAGCATTAAAGGTTTCTGTAAATAATCTGAAGTATTCTTCCATATCGGCTTTATACCAGAATCCCGGAAGATTTGGCTCATTCCATACTTCCACCGGCCAGTCCAGAACCTCTTCACCATAACGTACTCTAAGATGCTTTATCAGTTCTACTACCATATCCGTCCATTTCTTATAATCCTTAGGCGGTGTAGTATTTCCTTTCCAGTAAAAAATTGTCTGTGTTCCACTTGCCATCTGTTCAGGCATAAATCCGAGCTCCAGATAAGGACGGATGCCCAGTTCTATGAATCTGTCAAATATACGATCTATATATGTGTAATTATACTCGACTTTTGTCACTCCATCCTCTTCATATTCATGATATATGGATACATCATCTGAGAAAAGTCCATGTCCTCTGATATATTTAAATCCTATTTCTTCCTGAACAAACCTTAGTTCTTTCAGATATTCCTCCGTAAGGGCAAGTCCCAGTCGACCCGTACCTACACAGAAATCAACATTGTTATTAAAGCTTACCTTTGCCTGATCATTGATAACTATTTTCTCGTTCACCTTATTACCCCCTGTAATATATGCTAAGGAAGTCCCTTAGTAATTTGCGGTTTATTTTCTTCACTAAACAGTTTATACTATACAAGAGAAAAATGTAACTCATCAGTTACACACGACCGAGGTATATTATAATGGATAATCAGAACAACAATCAACCGGTAAATCAGCATATGAACCAGTCAATGGAGCAAGTTGATAATCAGCCTTACTCGTATAACCAGCCGGCAGTTAGTCCATACACTGCAGGGCAGCAACCATATAACCAACCGGTTAACCCTCAGTTCCAGAGTAATCAGCAGATTAATCCTCAGTTTCAAAATAATCAACCGGTTAATCCTCAGTTCCAGAGTAATCAGTCAGTGAACCCCGAAAGTGAAAAACATACAGCAAATATAATGTGCATTATCTCACTTGTATGTATGTTTGTAGTTCCGATTACTACCTTTGCTTTCCTTCTCATCATTAATGGCGATGATAATGCCAGTGAATTTCTGTCATCAATTGTGTCTATAGTAATTGGTTTATCTCATCTGGCCGCATGGGTTCTTATGATTTTAGTCAGAGTAAAATACAGGCATAGTACCTTCGGAAAAATCCTTATGATTATTTACCTTATCATACTGGCTCTTTCGGTTATTGCAGTTATATTAATAATTGCGTCATGTATATCATGTATGCAGCAGTGTAAAGGTTTTTAATGAATAATTTAAGATTTTATATACCCGAACTAAATAATACATATTATGGGCCTATCGTAATCTCAGCTATAATGATAGGTCTTATTATTTCATGCATTCTAATGTATAAGGCAGATGTAAGAAAGGAAACTCTTATATACACCTCTATATTTACTTTTGTATGTATTTTTATCTTTTCTGCAATGATTTCAATTGCTTTATCAGGTGATATAAGACGTGTTGGTTTTGTCGGAGCAGGCGGAGCTCTCGGACTTCTGGTCGGAGCTATAATCTCTGCTCTTATTCATCAGGATCATATTTCCGAATCCATATCCGCATGGATAATCTCTGCACCGCTTATGTATGGTCTATCTAAAATAGGCTGTCATATAGCTGGCTGCTGTAATGGTATTCCTTATGATGGTCTTTTTAGAATCACCTATGCTTCAAAAGGTCATCAAAGCTACTTTCCTGTCCAACTGACAGAAACTATCGTCTTTGTTATTATTTTTCTAATAGGCTTTAAACTATATCTAAAATCAGAAAGCAAATTAAAAACAGCAGGCTTTATACTCCTGCTGTCTGGTATATCTAAAGTATTACTGGAATTCTTACGCGAATCACACATTGGAAAGGTCATTTCCGGTTATCAGATACTGGTATTAGCCATTACCCTTACGGGTACATCAGCTCTATTAGTTTTGAATCATAAGCTGTACTCTTCGAGAACAGCATAGAATTCAGGATACTCTTTTGCCAGTCTGATTATCTTACCTTCTTTATTCAGAAAGCAATGTTCAGAATGCCCTTCAAAAACTACCTGCCCATCCTGTTTAGTCATCAGATAATCCAGTTTAAGTGTAACTCCTTTAAGTGATGCTACAGAGATCTTAATCTCCACTTCATCAGAAAATGTAGTAGACGCTTTATATTTGCAGCTGATTGATGTCACCGGCGAAACTATACCTTCTTCTTCGAGACGGTCATACCCCCAGCCTACCTGTTTAAGAAAATATACTCTGGTCTCCTCCATCCATCTGATGTAATTAGAATGATGGGTAATACCCATTCTGTCTGTTTCATAGTATTGAACTATATGCTTGTAATTATCCATTTTACCTACCAATCTTTATTAATAAATCCACGATACTTCTTTATCTGATGTCTCTAACCTTCAACTGGAATACCGTTTACTGTCAGATCATCAGTAAGCTCTATCACGAGACATTTCTTTCCATCTATAACTCTTGTATCTATTATATCAGTATGCTTGCTGCTGACTCTGAGAAGCATATTCTTATTCCTTACTTCAAAGTTTCTTACAGGAGCAACATTATCAGCAAAAAGCTTTTCTTCCACTTTGACCGTAGGAGCATAGTCCGTCTTCTTCATATCAAACTGATCATCAAACTTCTTATCAAAGGTACTGAGCTTTTCTTCGGAAACGCCACTTTTTTCAAATACATTTCTCATTGACTGCTTATCAAGAAAAACTGTTTCCCCTTCTGCTTCAGACTTTTTGTTATTTACAGTTTCCTTCAGATTTTCCTGAATAGCAAGTACCGTTTCAAAGCTGGATTCATCTCCAAGAACCTCTGTTACAAACTCTGTAAATCCCTCCTTCTGCTGCTTTGCAGGAAGTGTAGCCGATACATCCAGCACCTTCTCCAGAAATGCATCCTGCAGAACATCAGCCTTTCTGCTGGAATAAAGAATTGCATTATCATCTGTACTTCTATCATTAAATGCAGGAAATAAAAATCCGTTATCAGGAAGCTCTACAGCAAATATCTGTCTTAAGGTATGTATTTCTCCGAGATCATCATCAAAGCCTAGTCCCGGTTTAGTAAGCTTCATCGGACAGATGCTGCAAAGAATATATCTATATACTTCCTCGGATGCATCATCCATCTCAATCCCATCTGTTGTAATACCCGGAACATCGTAATTCTGACATATAAGAAGTATCAGATAGTTCCCTACAAAATTATAATTCTCGATAACACTGTCATAGAATTTATCAAGAAATGCTTCATCAGCAAGTTCTGAAAGTCTCAGCTTATTAAGAAGTCCCCTTCCTTTTTCATCTGACTCACTCTCTACATCTACAAACTGCATATCCAGAAGATTCTTTCCCGGAGTACCTGACAGGGTTTTTCTAAATATCTCCAGATATTTATACATTTCTTCTTCAGGAAGATTATAGAAGGTCTCATTAAATGTTTTAACCTTTGTTTTATCACCATTCACATAGCAGCCTGCAAGTCGCTGAATCCCGCAGTCCTGAATGGTATCAAATAGAGATTTTATTTCATTTATTTCTTTTTTAATCATCTTTTCTGCCTCAACATATTATTAATAAAAATGAGCATCGATTTTCAAAGAAAATCGATGCCTATTGTACCATATCTGCTTCGCAGCTATGCAATCCTTGCTTCGCAAGGATTGGCTGCATTTCATGCAGCGTATCCTCCCTTTGGTCGGAGCATCGATTTTCAAAGAAAATCGATGCCTATTATAACACAAAAACACAGAAATAATAAATATATTATCTCTGTGTTTCAGCATGTATATTTTTATCAATTCTAAGCGAGAATACTCCGTCTTCTTTAAGGCGGGGATGAATCGCACTAACGGGCTCTAAAAATCTATAATAAATCGTCTATCTTTCATTGAAAAAGATGTCTCAATATGATATAATTAATTCAGTGGTAAATATATAAAAGGAGCTTAAATAAAGTGTATTTAGAATCTAATAATCATTCGGTATTCTCGATGCATTATCATTTAGTTATGGTAGTGAAATATCGCAGAAAAGTGATAAATGATGATATATCAAAACGTTTAAGAGAGATATTTGAATATATTGCTCCCAATTACAACATATCCATTGAGGAATGGAATCATGACATAGATTATGTCCATGTTCTTTTCAAGGCAGAGCCTAATTCGGAGCTGTCTAAATTTCTGAATGCATATAAATCTGCAAGCAGCAGATTGATAAAAAAGGAATATCCGGAAATAAGACAAAAACTTTGGAAAGAGTACTTCTGGTCGAAAAGCTTCTGTCTTATTACCACAGGTGGTGTAACTATAGATGTCATAAAGGAATATATCAAATCCCAGGGGGAGGATAAACCTGATGGCAGACGTAAAAACAAACAGAGCAATCAAATACAGGATTAAACCCAACAAAGCTCAGGAACAGCTCCTGCAGCAGACGTTTGGATGTGTAAGACTTGTTTACAATCATTATCTTGCTGAGAGAATTAATGCTTATGATAAGAACGGAACAAGTCTTAATTATTATGATAACGCAAATGACCTGAAATTATTAAAGCAGGAACTTACTTTCTTGAAAGATGTAGACAGCATTGCTCTGCAGCAGAGTCTGAGACATCTTGATACTGCATATAAAAACTATTTCAGAGATAAGAAAGTTGGATTTCCTAGGTTTAAATCTAAAAAGAATAATCATAAGTCATATTCAACAGTATGCGTGAACAATAACATTTCCATAGAATCAAATCATATAAAGCTGCCCAAGATTGGAAAGGTAAAGATGATCTATCACAGACCTGTGCCAGATGACTGGAATCTCAAATCTGTTACGGTATCTCAGGAACCGGATGGAAAGTATTATGTATCAGTTCTTTTTGAATTTGTCATTAGTATTAAAGAGGTTCCTTCAGATATAACGATAGGACTGGATTATTCTATGTCATCACTATATGTAGATAGTGATGGTAATTCCTGTGATTATCCAAAGTTCTATAAACAGGCACTAGCAAGACTGGCAAGACAGCAGAGGAAGCTGTCTAAAATGGAAAAAGGTTCAAACAATTATCATAAACAAAAAAACAAGATTGCAAGACTACATAAACATATCGCTAATCAGAGAAAGGATTTTCTTCATAAAGAATCTACCGAGATAGCCAATCGCGTAGATGCAGTATGTATGGAAGATCTTGATATGAAAGTGATGTCGCAGGAACATAACTTCGGAAAATCAATATCTGACAATGGATGGGGGATGTTTACCAGTTATCTGGAGTATAAGCTTCGGGATAGAGGAAAACACTTTGTAAAGATTGATAAATTCTATCCATCAAGTCAGATATGTCATTGTTGTGGCTATAAAAACGAAGAAACAAAAGATCTGTCAATAAGAAAATGGATATGTCCAAAGTGCAATAATGAACATGACCGCGACATAAATGCAGCTATAAATATACGTAATGAAGGAATGAGATACTTAAGTATCTAAGTATAAATAGAACCGTCGGACAGACGGGGATAGCTCGTGTATGCTGTAATCATTAGATTACTCGAACGAGAAGCCCCCACTTCTTAGCGAAGCGAAAGTGGTGGGAGTATGTCACGTTCGATATAACTGTCAATGCAGTGATTAAGAATAATCATTTTCGGATAATTAAGCAGCATAGAACCAAAAATAAGTATATGGATTATAAAATATCCGCTCCGTGATATAAAGTAAATCATCAGTATATCATAGATACCGATAAGTACCGCCTGCCACAGATATACCATTGAAAAAAAAGCGCATTTTCAGTTGAAATATTTTATTTTCTTCATCAAAATATATTCCAAATGTCATAACAGCCCCCATTATCACTTATTCAATTATCTGATTCCAATCTCCGTATCAGATTCTCTGGTTACACTATGATCTTTTATGTACTGAACTATCTCATCCACATATGTGAATGCAACTCCCACATAACTGTCAGCACATCCATAATAAAGTGCTATTCTTCCTGTTTCAGAGTCATGTATGGTAGCGCACGGGAAAGTGACATTTGGAACAAAACCTCTTTCCTCATACCATTCTTCCGGTGTTATAAGATAATTCTCTGAACGATACTTAACCTTTGACGGCTGATCTATATCAAGAATTGCCCCTCCTATGGAATAAACATATCCATTACAGGTTCCTGCCACGCCATGATAGAACAACAGCCATCCCTCTGTTGTCTCTATAGGTGCAGCTCCTCCTCCGATTTTAAGAGATTCCCACCACTCAGTACTTCTTTCCATAACGTGCCTGTGTTTTCCCCAGTAGGTAAGATCCGGACTCTCAGAGAGGAAGATATCTCCAAAAGGAGTATGTCCGCTGTCTGATGGTCTGCTAAGCATTATATAATTTCCATTTACTTTCCTCGGAAAGAGAACCGCATTTCTGTTAAATGGAATAAATGGATTCTCAAGTCTTGTAAATGTCTTAAAATCTGTAGTCCTGGCAAGACCGATAGATGCACCATAGAAATCCTGACACCACATCATATAATAAGTATCTTCAATCTTAAGAAGACGTGGATCATAAGCATATCTTGGCTGAAATGCCTCTCCCTTTTCATTTACAAATTCTATAGGCTTATCATTTATATCCCAGCTGATTGCATCCTTACTCTGTCCAAAATATATCATCGAGATACCATTTCTCTGTTCGCCTCTGAAAACTCCAACAAATCCGTCCTCATAAGGGATTACTGCACTGTTAAAGATACGTGCAACATTTTCTACCGGATTTCTTCCTATAATAGGATTCTCACTATATCTCCATATAGGAGCTCCCTTAATTCCTTCCGGTCTATCCTGCCATGGCATATTCGGAACCGGATTACTATTTATGATTTTTACTTTAGACATAACTTAATACCTCGTTTATTTTATTAAGATTTAGTTTACCTCTGAAGGCATTTTCTGGTCTCTTTGTGTATAAAACACGCCAAAACCAAAAAATAGCATCACAGAGGAGGATTTCACTTATAGGTGAAATATACCACATCTGTAATGCTATTACAATAGTTTTTTAACTAAATTTTAAATAATTTTTTCTTAAATTTAATTATTTTAAAATTATGAATTAACTTAATTTTATTATTGTGTATTCTTTTTATTTCTTTTTACTGCCTGTTTCCCTTTCTATTAATCTTCCATAAGAAACTGTTGTTCCATGTCTATAGTCAGGATTTTCAGACCGCTGCACAATTATATTAATACACTGATTTATCATTTCATGAATATTAACCCTGTAAGTCGTTATTTTGTAGTCACTGCCACTCTGCATATCATAATCATCGTAACCCACAACCGCTATATCTTCCGGAACTCTAAGTCCTCTTTCTTTAAGAAGGTCAATACATTTATGTGCTACAGAATCGCAGTTACAGAAGAATGCCTGAGGCAGTTTATCCGGAAG
>OCTX012225146.1_pt1 | contig 11881 bp, 7 predicted proteins | sample 1539691 | NCBI WGS metagenome assembly OCTX01 (sample SAMN02144231, study PRJEB22623) | gut metagenome | biome: sheep rumen | host: Ovis aries | place: New Zealand
CCATCTCTGCCGAGCGCCGCTCCATGCGCCCCGCCACGATGCCGCAGAGGTTCAGGGCGGGCACGAAGAGCAACACGAAGATGATGCCGGCGTAGTGCTTCACCAGCTGCCAGCCCGTCACCGTGCTCAATGAGCCTTCGCGGTTCTCGGTCTTCAGCACGTGCATGGAGTGGGTATCCATATTCTGGGTGAGCACCAGCTTCTTTTTGGCAGCACCGCCAAAGCTGAACAAATCCAGCACCTCGGGATGCGCCTGCTGCGTGCGGGCCGCCACGTCGTCCAGCTCCTGCTTCAAGGCCCGCAGGTGGTCGTCGTCCTTAACGGTGGCCACGATGGAGTAGAAGCCCTGATAGGGGATCCCCATCACCACACCGTTCAAGATGGGATAGATGATGTCGGCATAGCTGTCGGGCGTGAGTTGACTGCCGCCACGGAAGACGCCCACCACACGCACTTCAGGTCCGCTTTCCATCTCCACCGTCTTTCCCACGGCTTCCACGCCCTTGCCGAAGAGCCGTTCGGCCAGGGCATCGCTGATGACACAGACTTTTTCGTTGTCGTCCACTTCCTTACTGGTAAAAGCTCTGCCACTTATGAAGTCGTACTCGTAAATCTTAAAGTAGTCGGCACTGACCTCATTGCGCACGACGTCCACGTAGTCGTCCTTGCCTCGCACCACGAAGGTGTGGCACTTGCCCTGGGTCTTGCCCGTTCCTGCCGCCAGCAGCGTGGGCGAGCAGTACTCGATGTTCGGGCTGCGCTTGAACCACTCCTCATAGGCCTGAGCGCTGAAGCCCGTCTGCATCTTGCCGCCGTTGTCGGCCTCGATGCACAGCCCCTCGAAGTAGACTGTCCGCGCCCGGTTCCTTTCTGGGTAGATGGGCGCCAGCTTGATGTAATACACTACGGCCATCACCATCGTAAACAGGATGGCCAAGGCCGTTCCGGCGATGTAGATGCCGGAGAACAGTCGCTCCTCGCGCATCATGGCGAGGGCTTGTCGGAAATACCCTATCATATTTACTATTTACGTATTTTACGATTTACTATTTTACATGCCAAAACCGTGCCAAACTCGTAACTCGCTGATAATCAGCGACGGCATAAAACGAACTGTCCATTTTCGGACACTCTTGGTGTCCGGAAATGGACAGTTATACACAAAGTGTAATCGCTTAGATTCTCCTCAGCCACAATCTGAATACAGGATCTTCGAGGAATACGCCGTCTTTGGTGACGTCAATCAGTTCGCGGTCACGGAGAGCGGTCTTGATGCGTGAGATGTTCGATTTTGTTCCAAGGTTATATTGCTCAAGGATGGCTTTGCTGCCGAAGTCTGTATGCACACCATCGCAAATGGCACGTATGAAGTTCAGTTGGTAGGAGGTGAGACCTTGTATATGCTGCTCGAACAGCCCGGAACACTGAGCCATCAGTGCCTGTACCCCATTCTCGAAGTCCTGGTCCGTAGTTTCCTTCTCTGTCTCTGCCAGCACGTTCCAGGCCAGCTGCTGAACGTAAGAGGAATGACCCTCAACAGTCTCACATATTTTCTGAGCCAACGCCTCCGATATATGCTTGCCTTGACTCTCGAAGCGACTGCAGATGAACGTCACCCAGTCAGCAGTGGGAATCTTGTCGAGGTACATCATTTCGCCAAACTGATAGAAAGGCATCTTTCGATTTTGAAAAAGTTTTGTCATCAAGTGTTTTTTGCTGCCGAAGAGACAATAGGACACGTTGCGCTGGTGCTGCCAGATGCCGCGAAGGCGTTTTTGGATGGTCAGTGAATCGCTGAACTCGCCAATCTGCTGGAACTCATCTATACATATAACAAGGTGTACACCCTGTTCTTTGGCTATCAACTCTGGCAACTGCAGAATCTCTTCGGGCTGATAGTTTTGGGGAGTGATGCCCAGTGACAATGACACCTCCGACAGAGGTTCTGGCGAAAAGGCAATCTTTGGCGTCAGCCTGACCAAGAAACGCTTGATGTTCTCGAATAGCTGTTCTGTCTTTGTGGCCGTTTCTTTCATTAGGACAGAGGCGAAACGATTGTAGAAGTCGTATTCACTGCGGCAATCGTAGATGTCCATAAATATGACCTTGATAGCGGGATTGGTAATCTCCGACTTCACCTTCTTCACAATTGAACTTTTGCCCATACGGCGGGGTGAGACGAGTATCACGTTGATACCATTCTCGAAATCCAGTTTCAGCCTCTTGGTTTCCTGTACCCTGTCTGTAAAGTTCTCGCCTTCAACAGACATTCCATATACAAATGCCCTATTCATAATCTTCTGATTGTATTGCCATTTGGCTGCAAATATACAAAAAGAATTGCTGGTACACAAGTTTGTGGACCACAAACTTGTGTACCAGTGCGTTATTTAACTTTTAATAAGAGATTCAGACTTACTCATCCCTCAGCGCCTCGGTGGAAAAGCATGTAGGCGTTGACACAAAAAGACTTAAAATGTTGCGACATTCAATATAATGTTGTACCTTTGCACAGGAAACAAAACAGAAAACGCAAATCACGATGGGAATTATCATTGGAATAGACGTGGGCATATCGACCACGAAGATTGTGGGGCTGAAGGACGGACGCGTGACGGCACCGACACGCATCACCGCCGCCGACCCCATCACGTCGCTCTACGGTGCCTTCGGCAAGTATCTGCACGACGGCGGCATCGAGCTGAACGAGGTTGAGCAGGTGATGCTCACCGGCGTCGGCTCGGCCTACGTCAAGGGACCCGTCTACGGACTGCCCACACAGAAGGTGGAGGAGTTTGAGGCCGACGGCCTCGGCGCCCGCTACGAGTCGAAGCTCGACCACACCATCGTCGTCTCGATGGGCACGGGTACGAGCTTCGTGCTGTGCGACGGCGACGACATGCGCCACATCGGCGGCATCGGCATCGGCGGCGGCACGCTGGCCGGACTGTCGCGCCTGCTGCTGAACACCAGCGACATCAAGGCCGTGGCCGCGCTGGCCATGCAGGGCGACATACGCCACATGAACCTGCGCATCGGCGACATCTCGGCCGAGCCGCTGCCCGGACTGCCTATGGAGGCCACGGCCAGCATCCTGGCCAAGGCTCAGAGCGACGCCTCGAAGGAGGACATCGCCTGCGGCATCATCTCGATGGTGCTCCAGACCATCGGCTCCGCCGCCTGGCTGTCGAGCCGCGGGTCGGGCATCCGCGACTTCGTGCTCATCGGCAACCTGTCGCTGCTGCCGCAGTGCAAGGACGTGTTCCCGCCGCTTGAGAAGCTCTACAACATCCACTACCACATACCTAAGTATTCGCAGTACTGCACCGCCATCGGTGCCGCGCTGAGCTTCAGGCCGAAGCACTAACCGCCAATCATTAAACACGACTGAGCCACGACCGGCGGCGGCTGTTCTGCAGGATGCCCAACTACTCCTCCCAATGCAGCACAGAACCGTTGCGGCGGGCTGGGTCAGCGCCGACGTAGTCCATTGAGTAAGGACTGCCCGTGGTGGGTGACTTTCCGATATAGCGGTGGTTCTTCAGCGAGAAGAGCATGAAGTCGTGGTCGAGATAGTCCTGCCAGAGGAACACCTCGGCCTCCTGCTCGTCCTTGGTGAAGCGCACGTCGCCGGGCAGGCCCTCGCCATAGACCTTCACGTAGCGGCCGTCGACACACTTCAGCGCCACACGGCCGTTGCCACGGTCGATAATCTGGAACTGCGTGCGCTCGCTGCGGTCGCCCTGACGGGTGTCGTAGAGCAGACCGTGGGGGTCGCAGACGGCGGGACGGCCCGTGGCCTTGTTGATGATGCGGAAGGTCTTGCCATAGGGGATGTTTCCGCTGCGGTCGGCACAGGGCTCCTCGACGGTGAAATTGTCGAACTCGGCATAGCCGCCCTGCTTGCCCTTCGTGTTGAAGGCGAAGAGGGCGTGGCGCGAGCCTTGGAACGAGATGAGCTGATACGACAAGGGCATCATGCGGCCCACGGTCTGGAACGTCTTGCCGTCGACCGAGTAGGCATACTGCGCCTGGTCGTTGTCGTAGTCGCCGATGGAGCGCAGCCATATTTTCCCGCCGGTAAGACGGATGGGCACGCTGACGGTGTCGTTCGTCAGCTGCTCGAAGCAGCGCAAGAGGTATTCAGCCCCCCCTCTGCGGGAGGGGGACGGGGGGAGGCTTACGCCTATCCACGAGCAGGGCACGTTGATGTTGCCCAGACCGCAGACGTCGCCGTCCTTCATGCCTTTCAAGTTCAGCTCCACGGTGGCTACCGACTTCGGGCCGATGACGCGCTGCGTCAGCGTGTTGCGGGCCCACATCAGCTGCTCGGCGGGCTGCGCCTGGATGCGCAGGCGGCCGCCCTTCAGGCTCCACTTCGTGTCGTCGGGGTTATGGTTCCACTGCCAGACGCGGCCCAGTTGCTTGCCGTTGAAGTCGTCGGAGCGGTTATACGGCACAGACCATCCCCCTTGCCCCTCCCTGTGATGGAGGGGAGTAGATAGACCCATCGCAGCCTCGTCTTGAGAGTAACCGCTCCCCTCCCTCACAGGGAGGGGTTGGGGGAGAGTCTGCTGGGGGGCTTCCCCTGGCTTAAACCATGTGCGCGGCGCACGGCCCAGGTTGCCCTCCAGGCCCACCATGGGCCAGCCGTCCTTCCAGGTCATCGGCATCAGACAGACAGTGCGGCCGATGGAATGGAAGTCCATCATGAACAGTGCCCACCACGAGCCGTCCTTGAACTGCACGATGCCGCCCTGATGGGCATTGGTGCAGGCCGTGGCGTCCTTGTCTACGGGCCCGAGCCCGAACTTCGTGCCGTCCTGGCCGATGCGGTATTTCTCGCCGCGGGGCACCTGCGTCAGCGAGGCGGCGTGGTAGCCGTAGGTCTCGTCGGCCGTGATGACGCACGTCTCGTAGGGGCCCCAGATGCTCTTCGAGCGCGAGCAGAGCGTGCGGCCGTTGGGCGAGTAGTCGGTCGAGATGAGGTAGTACATGCCGTTGATCTTATACATGTGGTGGCCCTCGCCCACGCCGTTGCCCTCGGGTATGATGACGCGCTCGGTACCCTCCTTGGGACCGCTCATGTCGGGCTCCAGCTCGGTACACTTCACCGTGCCGTAGCCGTGGATGGCATAGACCCGTCCGTCGTCGTCGAAGAGCACGCCGAGGTCGTAGATGTTGCCCTTCATGTTATGGTGTGTCCACGGGCCGCGTATGTCCTTCGAGGTGTAGCACTGCAGGCCCTTGCCGTTGACGTTCGAGAAGACGTAGAACTGACCGTTGGCATAGCGTATGCAGGGTGCCCAGATGCCCTGGCCGTAAATCTCCTGGTGGTTCTTCAGCGCGAAGCGGTCCTCGGGGAAGTCGAAGCGGGGGAAGCAGTAGCTGACGTTCTCCCAGTTCACGAGGTCCTTCGAGTGGAGGATGACCAGTCCCGGCACGGCGTGCATCGTCGTTCCGGCCAGGTAGTAGTCGTCGCCGACGCGCAGGATGTCGGGGTCGCTGAACTCGTCGTAGAACAGCGGGTTGGTAAACGTGCCATTGCCGTTGTCGGCCGTCCACGACTTGGTTTGTGCTTGTGTGCCCACGGCCGTCATGGCCAGAAGGGCTGCGATTAGTAGCTTTTTCATATTATCTGACGTTTTTGTTGAGGTTTCGTCTGAGGAAGAACTGGCGTGTAGCCGTGAAGAAGGTCAGCACGCCCAGGGCATTGACGGCGGCGACGGTCCAGAAGACGGCGCTATAGCCCATGAACTCGGCGATAAAGCCGCCGAGGAGTATGCCCAGGCCCATGCCCACGTCCCAGGAGACGAGGATGGTCGAATTGGCCGTGCCGCGCTGGTTGTTGGGGGCCACGCTGATGGTCATGTTCTGGAACGCAGGCCACATGTGGCCGTTACCCAGGCCGATGAGCAGCGCCGACGTGTAATAGCCCACCATGTCGGGCACGAGGATAAACAAGGTGTAGCCGACGAGCGAGATGAGCATGCCCGAGGCTGCATTGTGGGTGACGCGCCCCTCGCGCAGTGCCTTTGCGCCCTGCAGCCGCGAGAGCATCAGTCCCACGGAGCAGAGCATGAAGTAGGTGCCCGTACCGCCGGTGATGCCTAACTGCTCCTTACCGTAGATGGCCAGATAGTTGCTGAGCACGCCGAAGCAGAAGCCGAACGCCACCATGTTGACGCCCAGCAGCCAGCCGCGGACGAGAAAGAAGCGGTCTAAAGAGAAGAAAAAGGCCCTCCCCCGGCCCTTCAAGACCCTCCCCCGACCCCTCCCTGTAGGGAGGGGAGTAGTTACCTTGTAGGCGCATTTTCCTACGGTAGAGGTATTTTCGTTGGCGGTTTTTCCTACGGTAGGTGTATCTTTGGTGGCGGTATTACCTATAGTAGATGTAATTACTCCCCTCCCTACAGGGAGGGGCAGGGGGAGGGTCTTGAGGGGCCGGGGGGTGGTCTTTACGCTCGCGTCCACCGCCAGCCCGGCGAAGGCCACGACGAGGGCTATCCAGAAGAGCAGCTCGAAACTGTGGGTATAGCGGAAGACATAGATGCCGATGGTGGGAGCCAAAGCCATGGCCAGGTTGTTCGACAGGCCGTAATAGCCGATGCCCTCGGTGCGGCGCGAGGAGGGCAGCACGTCGATGGCCACCGTCGAATTGGCTACCGTCAGTGCGCCGAAGGGACCGCCGTGGAGGGTGCGCACGATGGTGAACAGCAGCAGCGTCGACGCGGCAAGGTAGCCCGCGAAGAAGACGGCAAAGGCCGTGAAGCACACCATGAGCACCTTCTTCCGTGGGAACGTGTCGACGATGTAGCCCGAGAAGGGGCGGAAGAGCAAGGCCGTGATGGTGTAGCCCGACAGGACCAGTCCGATGACGTCCTTCGTGGCACCGAAATGCTCGCTCAGGTAGAGCGGCAACAGCGGCGTCAGCACATAGAAGGCGAAGAACAGCGCGAAGTTGGCTATCATCACCTTACAGTAGTTACGGTTCCAGAGCTTTTCCATCATCTTATCATTGCTTGCGACTTCCTAAATGACTAACGGTTTTTACCGCGTTCCCGGAATTTGCTGCAAAGGTACGCAAAAAATATCAATTATCAGTTGTCAATTATCAATTATTTTGTACCTTTGCACTCATGAAAGTCATCTACGAAGACAACCACATCATCATCGTCGCCAAGGAGAGCGGCGAGATCGTACAAGGCGACAAGACGGGCGACACACCGCTCAGCGAGACCGTCAAGGCCTACCTGAAGGAGAAATACCAGAAACCCGGCGAGGTCTTCCTCGGCGTCGTCCACCGTCTCGACCGCCCCGTCAGCGGCCTCGTCGTCTTCGCCCGCACGTCGAAGGCCCTGACCCGCCTTAACCGTATGTTCGCCGAGGGCCAGGTGCATAAGACGTATTGGGCGATAGTGCCTAATGAAAATTCTTCACTTTTCACTCTTCACTCTTCACTTTTAACCCACTGGCTCGTGCGCAACGAGAAGCAGAACAAGTCGTATGCCTACGACCGCGAGGTGCCCCACTCGAAGAAGGCGCAGCTCAGCTACCGCGTCATCGGCCGCGGCGACCGCTACCAGCTCCTGGAGGTGCAGCTCATGACGGGCCGCCACCACCAGATTCGCTGTCAGCTGTCGAAGGTGGGCATGCCCATCCGCGGCGACCTGAAGTACGGCGCACCGCGCTCCAACCCCGACGGCTCAATCTCGCTGCTGTCGCGCCGCGTGGAGTTTATCCACCCCGTGTCGAAGCTGCCGATCGTCGTCGAAGCCCCCCTACCCGCCGACCCGCTGTGGCAGGCGCTGGCACCGAAGGGGTCCGACCGCTAATCACTCCACACTAAACCGTCCGCTCGCGCTCAAACGCCATGTCCTGATACAGCTCGGGCTTGCCCTTGCTGCTCTCGGGCAGGAAGTGCAGACGCACGCCGCGGATGTGCTTCCTGGCGCGGAAATCCTCCGGGCGGTCCACCTTGTCGCTCTCAATCTCGAGCTTCATCAGTCCCCAGTCGTCGAGCCGCACCTTGTCGCCACGGCGCAGGTGACGCCTGACGACCTCTGACAGCCTCATCATCACAGCGATGACGGCCCCCTCGCTGATAGGGTTGTTCTCGCAGACCTCGTCTATGATCTGGCGGGTATCGACGGTGCCGCCGTGGACGGCCACCGCCTTGTACTTGCCGAACGTCGTGAGCGTCGGCTTCGTCTCTTGCTTGATCTTGTATTTCATATATTATGTTTTTCTGTTTTTAGGGTGTCAGGGTGACACAACCCCGATAGACAGAGGGCGTGCACCCTGTTTTATAGGGTGACACGGGTGTCACGAGGGTGACACGCCAGACAGGGCTACCTCATAGCTGCGGCGCAGGCGGCCCTTGCCTCTCGCGTAGCCGTTCCGATTCAGGTAACTGCCTATGGTTGTGGCATTTGACTGCGTCACCACGTTCACCTTCTTCTTATCCCTGATATACGACAGCACCTCGGTGGGACTCATCATCAACACCTCGTCACCGGCCTGCGGACGGTGGAACAGGTCCTCGAAGAGGCTCACCACGCCGGGCGTCTCGTAGTAGTCGGCATTCTGCTCCATGATCAGCCGCTCGCGCTCGCCCGTGAAAGCGTACGCCTCGCCCTGCTCTATCTCGCTGACAATCTGGGCATACAGCTGACGGTAGTCGATGGCACGGTCGCCCTGAGTGTCGGTGTCAATGACGCCGCTCACCTCGACCACCATATAGCGGCGCGAGCCCGACTCATCCTTCAGCGGCACGAGCGAGTTGGTGGTGGCACAGAAGGCGGCGTAGCGCTGGTGCTGCTCGAAGACCGTCGAGTAGAGCTTGCGCTCCTTGACGTCGGTGCGCTGGATGAGGTGCTTCAGGAAGGCCGTCTGCGACTTACTGATCTGGTCGTACTCGTCGATGTTGATGAGCAGGAACCGGTGCAGGGCCCTGAGGGCCTCCTTCCGGTTGGTGAAGTCGATGCGGTCAATGTAGAACGGCGACAGCTCGGGCGGCAGCAACAGCCGAACGAAGGTCGACTTGTGCGTGCCCTGGCCGCCGACAAGCATCAGCACCATCTGAGCACCGTACATCGTGTCGGTTCCCGCCCGCCACTGGCTCACCATCGAGCGCATCCAGACGCGGAAGTTGTCGCGCCAGCCCGGCGTCTTCGTCTTCACGCGGTCGGCCAGCTCGCCCAGGCGGTCGCGGCCGTCCCAGCGCGGCAGCGCCGACAGCCAGCGGCGCACGGGGTCGTACTGCTCGATACGCTCCGAAACGAGGAAGCGCTCCATGTCCTGAGGCCACACCTTGATACCCTCGCGGATGGCCGCGTTGTTGATGTCGTTGCGCGCCTCCTCGGTCAGCGGTTTCCACCACAGCTCATAGCGGTACTTCTCCTGGTACTCCACCTCGCCCGTCACGCTGTTGCGGCGGAACATATAGCGGCGGCGCAGGAACTCCTCGAGCAGCAACTGGTGCATCGTCGACTTCTCCACAGGGTTTTTCATGCCTAACCGATGGTCGCCATAGGCATTGGTGAACGTCGTGCGCACCATCGTGTCCTTGCCGTAGAAGTCGGGCATGTCCATCGTCAGCTGGATGGCCAGCTCAAGGTCGATGCCGGCCCGCCGGCAACCCGCCGCCAGCCTCATCAGGTGCGGCTCAGGCTCCATCAGCTGGCTGAACGCCAGGTCGCGGCAGACGAAGTTGAACTTCGTGATGTCCATCTCGCGGCGCGTGTAGCCGGGCAGCACCTCAGTGTCGAGCCTGACCTCGGCAGGACGGCTCACCAGCGGCGCTGTCAGCGCGGTCAGCGGCTCCGTCGGCTGGGCCATCTCGATGGGCAGGGCCTCTGGGTTGTAGTACATCTGCTCGTCGGCCGACAGGCGGAAGTGCTCCGAACCGTCGGGCACGACCTCCTCGGCGCGGAACCCCGTCGAGCCATACACGTACTCCGCCGCCCGCTTATAGGCATACTGCCTGAACAGCGACGTCTGCGGCGCCGTCGCGGGCAACCCGCCACCCGTCAGCCGGTAGGGAATCAGCACCTTCAGCGACTGTCCGCTCGTGCCGACAAACGACAGCAGCACCTGCGGCCAGACGTTCACCCGCCGCCGCAACTGCTCCAACACCTCAACGCCCTGATCCACGCGCAACGACAGCAGCACCAGCCCGGTATAGCCCGTAGGCCCCTCTGCCGGATAGACCGCCGGCAGGTACTCAGCCGCCGTAGGGCCGCACGCCATCCCGATGTCCGTAGGCACCATCGCGCCCCCTCTGACGGCCTCCACCCGCTCACGATACTTGCCGTCGCGCGTCCTGTCAGCCACGCTGCCCAGCGTCACAAACTTCTCACGCCACACACCACGGTAGCGATACTTCATCAGTACTTTCAATTGATTATTCATTGTCTTACGGTTAGTTTATGTTTTGATGCGCCCTCTCTCTGCGCTATCCAATGATTCACAGCAAAAAACGTGCCACTTTTGTAACAAATTCTCTCGAGAATCTACGCCCTACCCGCCCCCTTCCGACCCGTAACCCGCCGCCTTTCGCTCAAATTCTCTCGAGAATTCATCATCAAGCCGCCGCTCTCCACGCCTCGCAGCCTCGCTCACGACTGCCACAACGTGCGCCTTTCTGTCAGTCTGCCAGCGTGTCACCCTTGTGTCACCCGTGTCACCCTCAAAAACAGGGTGCACGCCCTTTGTACATCGGCGTTGTGACACCCGTGCACCCTATTTTTCAAAATTTCTATAGAAGCAAAAGAACATCACAAAAGAAAAAGCCGTTATTATTTGGAAGTTTCAGGATAATTCACTAATTTTGCAGGCAAATTAGTTAATATTATAAACCTAAAACAATATTCTTATGTTAAAGAAACTTTTCTGCTTTATGGTTTGTGCATTCTATGCAGTTTCAGCCTTTAGCTATTTTGAGTATGGAGGCATGTATTTCAATGTCATCTCCTCGACAAATATGACGGTAGAGGTGACTCACGGTAAAACAAAATACGAGAATGCCGTTTACGACATCCCTAACCAGGTTGTGTATAAAGGCGAGTATTACTATGTGACCAAGATCGGAAGCTATGCCTTTTCGGGCTGTACGGCTCTAACCACGATCAATTTCGATAAGAACACATACGTGACGACCATAGCCGACCACGCCTTTTCGGGCTGTAATGCCCTGAACAGAATATCAATACCTGAAAAGGTTACGAGCATCGGCAACTACGCCTTCTCTGGTTGCCTGAAACTCATGCACGTTACCATCGAGGATGCCACCAGCACCCTTTCGTTAGGATATGGTGCAATGAATGGTTCCAATTATGGACTGTTTGCCGATTGCGATTTGCGCTCTTTCTATTGGGGGCGCCCGCTCAGCTATAATTCTAACTATGGTTTTTCGCCTATTGCAAACAAAACAAAACTATCAGAGATTACCATCGGGCCAAATGTGACCTCTCTGTCTCCCTATATGTTCTACGGCAACACGGCCATCTCGTCCATAGAACTGCCTACTACCGTTACCAGTCTTGGCAATAATGCATTTCGCGGCTTCAAAGGTTTAAAGTCTTTTACAATTCCGAATCATATCACTTCTATAGGCGAATATGTGTTTGCTGAATGTACTGGGTTGACGTCGTTTAGCGTTCCAGAGTGGGTGACTACTATTAACAAAGGCATGTTTGCAGGTTGTACAGGTTTCACCTCATTTACCATTCCCGGGCATGTGACGAGCATCGGACACCGGGCTTTCGACGGTTGTACAGGCCTCAAGTCGCTGAAGTTCGAGCCAGGAACCGTAGCACTGTCACTTGGATGGATCAACTACAATGGAAACGGTTCTGACAGCAGGAACCGGGGACTTTTT
>OCTX012234749.1_pt1 | contig 11881 bp, 14 predicted proteins | sample 1539691 | NCBI WGS metagenome assembly OCTX01 (sample SAMN02144231, study PRJEB22623) | gut metagenome | biome: sheep rumen | host: Ovis aries | place: New Zealand
TAATAGGTATAGTAGGTCTCGCAGGCCAGGGTTCCGTCCATGTCAAAGACAGCGATCCGGTCCCGTTCCGGAATAAAGTTTTCCGTATCGTCCGGATTCGTCACCTTGGTCACGTAGTCCCGAAGTTCCTGTGCCGGCGCCGAGCCTTCCGTCCAGTATTCGGTCAGCGGTGCTGCTGCACCTGCTGTACTGCCTGCATTTCCCGAATTGCGGATCCACATGGATGCCGCAATAATAAAGAGTATGGCGGCTCCGATAACAACCGCCGTTGTAAGCTTCTGTCGATTCGTCATGTTTTTGTCTCCTGTTCTGTCTCCTTTGAAAGCCTATCCCCGATTATTTCCTTACCGGCTCCACCACCGTTGCTCCCGGGCAGCTCGCAACATCGGGATCGCCGTAGTTAAAGGAACCGCTGGCATCCTCCCCGGTGAAGGTCAGAATATAGGTTCCTGCCTTCGGTGCATTCAGAATAAAATCATCCGTGAAGGTTGTCTGCTCATCCATGAGAACGACCGTGTCATTCTCAATCCGGGTGAACAGGTCCCCATTGTCCATCGTCACGGTGAATACCTGTTTTCCCGCCGGCAGTTCAATCTCCAGCTTCTGCTCCCCGGTCAGACCGGTAAAGTATACAAACCTGTCCTCGGGCTTGAATTCCACCGCCTTATCATCGGAACCGCATCCCCAGAGAAGGGCACCGGCCAGAACTGCCGTAATGACAAGCCATATTCTTCTTGAAAACTTCTTCACGATTTTCTGCTCCTTTGTGTAGATGTACATATGCTGCATCTGTTCATTATACCTGTTTTCAGAAGAAAAACCAACTGTCGGGAAAGAAGTCCTCCCCTGGCCGGGGAGCGGAATGGTGGTTCCTTTCAGAGAATCAGATGCTCCAGCCGGCACTGGCATTCTGCAGCTGCGCCATATGCCCGAAAAGGCTGTCTTCCTTTGCAAAGAGCTCTGCCGGACTTCCTTCTTCGGCCACTCTGCCATCGGCCAGAACGACGATCTTATCCGCCGCTTCCACAGTACGCATACGGTGGGCGATAACCAGCACCGTTTTGCCGGCGAGCAACCGCGACAGAGGGCCCTGAACCCTGGTTTCATTCTCCACATCAAGAGAGGCCGTCGCCTCATCCAGGAGCACGATGGGGGCATTCTTTAAAAGTGCCCGGGCGATAGAGATCCGCTGGCGTTCTCCTCCGGAAAGCTTCCCTCCAGTTCGGCGCGGCAGCGACCAGATCCCGTACCGCCAGCCAGATGCAGATATAGGGCAGCATTCCCAGCACCATGGAAACCGCCGAGAGTCCGTATATCGCAGTATGACGGCATATGTTAGTTAGGTTGATCTAACTTCTGTATTATATTAAGCGTCAGGAAGAAAAGCAATAAAAAAAGCCCGGAAAAATCCGGGCTTTTCGATGACCTGAGGTCTCGATTATCTCTTGGAGAACTGCGGAGCGCGACGTGCAGCCTTTAAGCCGTACTTCTTTCTCTCTTTCATTCTCGGGTCTCTTGTAAGGAAGCCTTCCTTCTTCAGGAGCGGTCTGTAATCCTGGTCTGCCTCAAGAAGAGCTCTTGCGATGCCGTGACGAACAGCACCAGCCTGGCCGGTGAAGCCGCCGCCGTGTACGCTTACAAGTACATCGAACTTGTCTGCGGTCTCGGTTGCGGTAAGCGGCTGACGAACGATGGTCTTCAGGGTCTCGAAACCGAAGTACTCATCGATATCTCTCTTATTGATGGTGATTTTGCCGGTACCCGGTACAAGATATACTCTGGCAACAGATTTTTTTCTTCTGCCTGTTCCATAATACTTATTAGCCATTTTCTTATTCTCCTTCCGATTCTGACCGATTAAAACTTGAGTTCAAGTACTTCCGGCTTCTGTGCAGCCTGCTTGTGCTCCGGACCTGCATAGATGTGAAGCTTCTTAATCATCTGTCTGCCGATGGGGCCCTTCGGAAGCATGCCCTTGACAGCAAGTCTGATAACTTCTTCCGGCTTGGTTGCTTCCATCTCACGAAGTGTGGTGGACTTGAAGCCGCCTACGTAATCGGAATGTCTGTAGTAAATCTTGTCATCAAGCTTCTTACCGGTTACCTTAATCTTGGAAGCGTTGGTGATGATAACATAATCGCCGCAGTCGATGTGCGGTGTGAAAATCGGCTTATTCTTGCCTCTGAGAATCTTTGCAACTTCGGAGCAAAGACGGCCCAGAGTTAATCCTGTAGCGTCAATGACGTACCATTTTCTCTCGATGGTTGCCGGGCTGGCCATAAAAGTCTTCATTGATTGACCTCCAAATAATTCGCGTTAACTTGCTAATTGTATGGAAAAAGCCTGTTCCGGGGCCTTGGCTCAGGCGCTTTTCGCATGATTTTAACGATCCTCTTCGGACCGTCACAGATACACATTATAGTATAGAGATTTCCGGGTGTCAACCGATCTTTTGGGCAAAAAACGGCGAAAGATCAACAAAAATCCCCTGTTTTATTCTTTTGTTTCCGGCAGAAACACGGCCGGATACCATCCGTCCGCTTCTTCGCCCAGCACATACAGGCCGTACCGCTGTCCTGCCGCAAGGCGTCCCGCACCAGCTGCCGTCTCCTCCGCCGCCGCATTCTGCGCGACGCTTCCGGTATCCCGGATAAGCACCTGTTCTGCGCCGTTCCGGTAAGCCTGGTGAATCATCCGCTCGCAGACGCCGGCGAATTCCTCCGCCGTGCTCCGGAAGATACAAAGTCTCGATACCGGGTGTTCTTCGCCCCGGGCCAGCTCCCGCTGGTCCAGCTCATAGCGGTAGTATTCATTTTCCCCGGAGACCGTCTCCGGAGGCTCTTTCTCATATTCCAGGCTGATGAGGGTCAGACCCTTTGCCGGTGCCGTAGGGCCGGCCTGCTGCCGGTCTCTTAAGTCGAGAATCTCCTTCACATGCTCCGGCGGATACATCCCCGTGCCGACCCGCATCAGGGTTCCGGCGATAATCCGCACCATGTTGTAGAGGAACCCGCTGCCCGACAGCCGGAGAATGATAAGACCATTCTCTTCCTCACGGATATCCAGGGAATACAGGGTCCGCACCGTGGTCGCCGCCTGGGTGTTCGGGGTGCAGAAGCTCTTGAAATCGTGCTCTCCCACCAGGTAAGCCGCTGCCTTCCGCATCTTCTCCACATCCAGGTCATAGTAGCAGAAGTGGCTGTACCGGCCGAGAATCGGGTTTTCCACCTTCCGGTTGTAGATCCGGTACTCATAGGTTTTTACCCCGTTCACCTTCCGGGGGTGAAATGTCAGAGGCACCTCCCGGGATTCCTGAACCCGGATGCCTTCCGGCAGCTTCTGATTGATGGCATAGACCACCTTATCCCCGGGAATACGGCTGTTGGTATCAAAGACGGCCACATTGCCCATGGCGTGCACGCCGGAATCGGTCCGGCTGGCGCCGATGACCTGAATCTCCTCGTGAAACAGGGCGGACAGCTCCCGGTTCAGCACCTCCTCGATGGTTATGCCGTTGGGCTGGAACTGCCAGCCGCAGTAGTCGGTACCGTCATAGGCCACAACCAGCAGAATCCTTCTCATAACAGAATCCTCGCTGCAATCACCGCCGCCACAAAGGCAAAGAGAATCAGATAGGCAATCCGGTCTCTGCCGCTGTAGTGCAGGGGCTTCATCTTGGTCCGGCCCACGCCGCCGCGGTAGCACCGGGCTTCCATGGCCATGGCCAGATCCGTTGCCCTGCGGAATGCCGCCACAAACAGCGGTACCAGCAGGGGGATCATATTCTTTATTCTCTGCATCAGGCCGCCGCTCTCAAAATCGGCGCCCCGGGCCGTCTGGGCCTTCATGATGCGGTCCGTCTCCTCCACCAGAATCGGGATAAACCGGAGGGCGATGGACATCATCATCGCAATCTCATGCACCGGCACGTGAAACTTCGCAAATCCCCGAAGTCCCTGCTCCATGCCGTCCGTCAGCTGGTTCGGCGTCGTGGTGAGGGTCATGACAGAAGAGCCGATCACCAGGTAAATCAGGCGCAGCGCCATGAATACCGAGAGCCGGAGTCCCTCCTCCGTGATTTTCAGGAATTTGAACTGCCAGATCACCGTACCGCTGGTTAAAAACAGGTTGAACAGGACGCTTATAAGGAGCAGCACCAGCACTGCCCGAAGGCCCCGCACGATAAACTTGAACGGGACGTTGGAAAGCTTTATGACCGCCGCGAGGAACACCGTGATAATCGCATATCCCGCCACATTATTGGCGCAGAACAGCGCCACAATGAACAGAAGCGTTCCCGCCAGCTTTGTTCTGGGGTCCAGTCTGTGAATCACCGAATCCACCGGATAATACTGACCGATCGTGATTTCCCGGATCATCAGCCCTTCCCCCCTTTCTTTTTAAGGAGCGGAAAGATAGCCTCCACCGCCTCATCCACCGTCGTGATGGACGGAGCAAGATCAATTCCCCTCTCCCGCAGCTCCTCGGCGATATAGGTGACCTCCGGCGCCGCCAGGCCCATCTTCTCCAGCTCCTTGTAATGCGTAAAGACAGCCTTCGGTGTATCGTCATAGACCAGCGAGCCGTGATTCATCACGAGAAGCCGGTCCACATAGCGGGCCATATCCTCCATGCTGTGGGACACCAGAAGGATGGTCAGCCCGTGCTGCCGGTTCAGTCTCGCCACCTGGTCCAGAATCTCATCCCGTCCCCGGGGATCCAGGCCCGCCGTGGGCTCATCCAGAATCATCATCTGGGGCCGCATGGCCAGAACGCCGGCGATGGCCACGCGTCTCTTCTGGCCGCCGGAAAGCTCAAAGGGGGACTTGGTGTACAGCTCCTCCTCCAGGCCCACCAGCCGAAGAGCGTGGAGTGCCCGTTTCTTCGTCTCCGCCTCGGAACAGCCCAGATTCCTGGGGCCGAAGCACACGTCAGTCAGCACATCCGCCTCAAACAGCTGGTGCTCCGGGTACTGGAATACCAGTCCCACCTTGCCCCGCAGCTCCTTCATCGGATAGCCCTTGCTGTAAATACTTGTTCCTTCGTAGAGAATGTCGCCCTCCGTCGCGCGGATCAGCCCGTTCAGATGCTGAATCAGCGTCGACTTGCCCGAGCCCGTATGTCCGATCAGGCCGACGAATTCCCCGTCATTTATCTCAAAGCTCACATCCCGAATCGCTGCCGACTCCATGGCGGTGCCGGCATTGTAGATATAACTCAGATGTTCTGCACGGATTCCCATTCTGTCTTACTCCATCAGCGCGTACAGCGCCTCCACCAGTTCTTCCTTATGCAATATTCCGTCCGGCAGCGCAGCGCCCTTCTGCTTAAGCTTCCACGCCAGCTCCGTCACCTGCGGAACGTCCAGCTCCAGCGCCTTCAGCTCCTCGATTCTGGAAAATATTTCCGCCGGCGTTCCGTCCATGGCCATCTGTCCGTCATTCATGACGATAATCCGGTCCGCATCCACCGCCTCTTCCATGTAGTGGGTGATCAGCAGAATCGTGATATTCTCCTTCTTATTCAGCTCATGAATGGTCTTTATGACCTCCTTGCGCCCGTTGGGGTCCAGCATGGCCGTCGGCTCATCCAGCACGATGCAGTCCGGCTTCATCGCCAGCACGCCGGCGATGGCCACTCTCTGCTTCTGTCCGCCCGAGAGCCGGTTGGGAGATGCCTCCCGGAAGGCTGTCATTCCGACCGCCTCCAGCGCCTTATCCACCCGCACCAGAATCTCCTCGGTGGGAATGCCCATATTCTCCGGACCGAAGCCCACATCCTCTTCCACCACATTGGCGATGATCTGGTTGTCCGGATTCTGGAATACCATGCCCGCCGTTCTGCGGACCTCCCAGATCTGCTCCTCATTGCGGGTATCAATCCCTTCCACCAGAAGGGTTCCTTCCGTGGGCGTATAAATGCCGTTGATCAGCTTGGCCAGAGTCGATTTGCCGGAGCCGTTGTGCCCGAGAATTGCCACAAAGCTGCCCTTCTCGATGGCAATATCCAGATGGTCGAGCGCTCTTCGCACCTCCGGCTCTGCCCCGTCCTCGGTCTGTACCGTATAATCATATACCAGGTCTTGTCCGCGGATTATTTCATCCATTGTTTCATCACGCTTTCCAGAGAACTGCCTTCTCTTCGCTGCCCCTACTGGAGCTTGTATTTATTATAGACGCGGAAGAAATCCGACTTTCCCGCATAGCTCTTTCCCGCCAGATCCAGGCGGTCAAAGATCCCCTCATCCATCGAAACCGCAACTCTGTCGGCGTAGGCCTCGTAGATACGGCGGAATGCGCTCTCCACCCGGGCCGCGGCGATCCGTTCCTTCCGCTCCCTGGTCGCTTCCTCGTCATAGTCATTTTCACAGTATACCACATAACAGGTGCCGCCGATCTCCAGCACTTCACTCACCTGTCCCGCCGTCAGGGCAAATTCCGCCTCCTCCAGCGCCCTGGAGTCCTCATCGAAGGCCTGCCCTCTGCCCGGACTCATCTCCCGCACCGGAATTCCCAGTTCTCCGGCACAGTTCCGGAAGTTTGCCCCCTCGGAAACTGCCATGTCGCGGAATCGCTGGGCCGTATCCCGGCTTTCCGTGGCTGCCACCAGCACATGAATGACCTTCGCCTCGCTGTCGCTGACCTCCAGGTCATCCTGGCGGGCCAGGCCGGCGGCGAACTTCTGGGCCAGACAGTATTCCCGGTACAGCTGCACGATCTCATCCTGGGTCAGTCCCATGGCCTCAATATCGCTCTGGGCGAGAGAATTGTAATACTCCTCCGCGGCGCCCGCCATGGCCTTTTCTTCCGTATCCGTAAGCACCGTCCCCTGGTCTTCGGCGATATAGCTGACCACCTTCAGCTCCTCCATGAATTCCCTAAGTCCCTGCACCAGGTCCTTCATGAAGCCGTTCTCCTCGCCCTGTCCGGCCGCCTGCCAGATCTCGGACGTCAGCACATCCTCGTAGCGGTTCCGCTCGGAAGAAGCGATCACACGGACCTGGGCCTCGCTGTAGCCCGCAATCTCCTCCGGCTGGACCGCCTGGGGGGCCTTACCGGCACATCCTGTCATAACCGCAAAACAGAGTGCCGCAGCATACAGTGCTCCGGCACTCCATAACCATCTCTTCTTCATATTCAGTTCCCGTATTCTGTACGTCCAGATTATGGAAGGTAAAATGTGTTGATCACCAGCGCGATAACAATGCCGAGCACCGCTCCGCAGGCCACCTGCAGCGGCGTGTGTCCCACATACTCCTTCAGCTTCTCCGCAAGAATCTCCCCGTCCAGATTCAGAAAATCCTCAAACAGCAGCTTATTCAGTACCTGCGCCTGTTTTCCGGTTTCCCGGCGCACTCCCATCGCATCGTGCATGACCACGATGCCGAAGAGAAAGCTTATCGCAAACTCAAAACTCTGAATGCCGTACCGCAGAAGCGACGCCACGGCCAGCGCACATACGGTGGAGGAGTGGGAACTGGGCATGCCGCCCGAGCCCCACATTCTCTCCGGATTAAAGGAACGATTCAGAAACAGGTCAATGATCGTCTTCAGCGCCTGGGCGATGAACCATCCCATCGCACCGCTGACCAGCGCCTGATTCTGAAGAATTCCGTGTACTATATCACCCAAAGGTCCTCCTTACCTGCACCGGATATTAATAGCCGAGCAGCCAGTCATACATCTCCTGATACTTCAGCGCGGAGGCGTTCCAGGAGAAGTCGGTTCCCATCGCCCGATCGACGATGCCGTTCCAGTCTCTCTTGCAGTCATAGTATACATGCTCTGCATAGCGGATGCAGGCCAGCATCTCATGAGCATTGTAGTTGGCAAAGGAGAATCCGGTTCCGGTATTCTCATACTCATTGTAGGGCCATACCGTATCCCGGAGGCCGCCGGTCTCGCGGACAATGGGAAGGGCACCGTAGCGCAGGGCAATCAGCTGTCCCAGGCCGCAGGGCTCAAAGAGCGACGGCATCAGGAACGCATCGCTGGCGGCATAGATCTGGTGTGCCAGCTCATCGGAATAATAGATGTTCGCGCGCACCCGGTCATTGTACTTCCAGTCATAGTGCCGGAACATGTTCTCATACTTGTCATCGCCGGTTCCCAGCACCACCAGCTGTACGGAATCGGAGCAGATATCGTCCAGAACGCACTGAATCAGGTCTAAGCCCTTCTGATCCGTCAGTCTGGACACAATGCCGATCATGAACTTCTTATCGTCCTGAGGCAGTCCCAGGCGCTCCTGGAGAGCCAGCTTATTCTTGGCCTTCTCTCTGCGGAAGTTCTTTCTGCTGTAATTCTTCGCGATCAGCTGATCCGTCTCCGGATTGTACTCCTCATAATCGATACCGTTCAGGATACCGCGGAGATTGTTGGCACGGGCCCGCATCAGGCCGTCCAGGCCCTCGCCGTAGAAGGGCATCTTAATCTCATCCGCATAGGTGTTGCTGACGGTGGTGATGGCGTCGGCATATACCAGGCCGCCCTTCAGGAGATTGCCGTCCTTGTAGGCTTCCAGCTTGTCCGGTGTGAAATAATAATCCGGCAGCTCGGAGAATCTCTGGATCGTCTTCAGGTCCCACACGCCCTGGAACTTCATGTTGTGGATGGTCATCACGGACTTGATGTCCCGGAAGAACTCGCCGCCGTGGAACTTATCCTTCAGATGCACCGGGATAAGGCCTGTCTGCCAGTCATGGCAGTGGATAATGTCGGGCTTGAATCCGATGACCGGCAGGGATGAAAGCGCTGCCTTGCAGAAGAAGGAGAACTTCTCCAGATCATAGAACCAGTCGCCGTAGGGCTTGCTGCCCCAGAAATAGCTCTCATTATCGATGAAATAGTATGTTACACCCTCATAGACATACTGCAGAATGCCCACATAGCGGTTCTGCCCGAGGTAGTCCATATAGAAGTGATTGACATACTCCATCTCGTTGCGGTACTTCTCACTGATGCAGAGATACTTCGGTATCATCACGCGCACGTCATAATATCTTTTATCAAAGCACTTGGGAAGCGCTCCTACAACATCTGCCAGTCCTCCTGTCTTGATAAACGGAACTGCCTCTGATGCCACAAACAAAACATTTTTCATAGTCTTCCTCCGCATATCTTCGATGCAACCCTGAAACTACGTATATCATATCGGAGATTATACTCCCATCTGATATACATTTTATCCCATTCCTTGATGAGGTGCAACAAAAAAAGGGATGGATGGGTGTTTTGCACTCTTCGGGAAGACAATTCGGAAAATACAAAAATTCAGGATGAAAGTTTCCTCTCATCCTGAATCTGAAATCACTATTCTGCTTCGGATTATACCAGCTCGAGCAGTACTTCCATAGCAGCGTCGCCCTTACGCTGGCCGATCTTGACGATTCTGGTGTAACCGCCGTTACGGCTCACATACTTCGGAGCGATCTCATCGAACAGCTTTGCCGGAAGATCAACCTTCTTGGTATTCTTCTTTCTGCCGGTTCCTTCGGTCGGAACCTCAGTCACATCGTAAAGAACCTTGAGCATCTGTCTTCTTGCATGCAGTCTGGACGGCTTATCCTTCTTGATTTCCTTCTGTACCTCTTCGTACACGGTAACCTTCTTGCCATCCTTGACTTCCTTTACGCGCTTACCCTCAGCGTCCTTCTTCGGAACCTTGGCGGTAACGGTAACGGTCTCAAAGTTATCTTTCTCTCTTACAGCAAGGGCAATCAGACCTTCAGCGATCTTTCTTGCTTCTTTTGCTCTCATCTCAGTGGTTCTTACTTTGCCGTTGTTCAGAAGAGCGGTAACCAGTCCTCTGAGCATAGCCTTTCTCTGGCTGGAAGTTCTTCCAAGCTTTCTGTACTTTGCCATGATAATTCTTCCTCCTTGTGGAACACCCGGTCATGCACTTACGGGCTTACTGGCCGGATGCTGTTGATCCATTGGATTTTCTGAGTTAAACCTCTTCGCTCGGCTTGAGGGAAAGGTTCAGCTCCTTCAGCTTTGTGAGGACCTCCTCCAGGGACTTTCTTCCGAGGTTTCTGACCTTCATCATATCCTCGGGAGTTCTGTCGCAGAGTTCCTCCACAGTATTGATTCCTGCTCTCTTCAGGCAGTTGTAGGAACGTACAGACAGTTCCAGCTCGTCGATATTCATCTCCAGAGCCTTGTCTGTATCGCTGTCCGGCTTGTCCGCCATAACCTCCACAACCTTCGCGCTGTCGGAAAGGTTGATGAAGAGGTTCAGGTGCTCGCTGAGAACCTTTGCCGCAAGGCTAAGGGCCTCATCGGGAGCCAGCGTTCCGTTGGTATATACCTCCAGGGTCAGCTTGTCATAGTCTGTCATCTGACCTACACGGGTATTCTCCACATTCATGTTGACGCGCTCCACCGGTGTATAAATGGAATCCACGGCGATCACTCCGATCGGGAGATCATCGCGCTTATTCCGGTCCGCACCGACATAGCCGCGTCCGTTGGTAATGGTAAGCTCCATGTAGAGCCGGCAGTCAGGACCGCCGCTTAAAGTGGCGATAACCTGTTCCGGATTCATGATCTCAATATCATCATTGGATGCTATATGGATATCAGCTGCGGTGACGACGCCTTCGCCCTGGAAATCAATATAGGCGCTCTTCGGCTCTTCATCGATGCTGTTATTCTTGATGGCAAGGCTCTTGATGTTCATGATGATCTCAGTCACATCCTCCTTGACACCGGGGATGGAACTGAATTCATGCAGCACACCGTCGATCTTGACCTGGCTTACAGCAGCACCCGGAAGGGAGGAAAGCATGATTCTTCTCAGGGAGTTGCCCAAAGTAAGACCATATCCTCTCTCCAGCGGTTCTACCACGAACTTGCCATAGCTTTTGTCTTCAGAGATCTCAGCAATTTCAATCTTCGGTTTCTCGAAATCGAACATTTGCCCCTCCTTTTGGGAAACATTGCGGTGGGTCGGTTCAATTGCTCCAATTATTTATTACTTGGAATAGAGCTCGACGATAGCCATCTCGTCAACCGGAACATCGATCTCATCTCTGGTCGGCATCTGCTTAACAGTACCCTTCAGGTTCTCGATATCAACCTCAAGCCATGCCGGAACCATACGTCCGCCGGTCACCTCAAGGATGTCCTTATATCTCTGTGCGGACTTGAACTTCTCCTTGATCTCGATCACATCGCCGGCCTTTACCTGATAAGACGGGATATTCACGCACTTGCCGTTAACAAGCACATGTCTGTGGTCTACGATCTGTCTGGACTCTTTTCTGGTACGTCCGATTCCCATGCGGAACAGAACATTGTCCAGTCTGCTCTCAAGAAGGACCATAAGGTTGGTACCAACCTGGCCTCTCATCTTGGTAGCTCTTGCATAATAATTTCTGAACGGCTTCTCTAACACACCATAGATAAACTTAGCCTTCTGCTTCTCGCGCAGCTGTACGCCGTATTCGCTAAGCTTTCTGTTGGCTCTCTTGGACTCTCTCTTGGATTTCTTGTCGATTCCCAGGAATACAGGATCCAGGTCAAGAGATCTACATCTTTTAAGTACAGGAACTCTATCTACTGCCACGGTAATGCACCTCCTAATAAATCAGACTCTTCTGCGCTTCGGCGGACGGCAGCCATTGTGCGGAACCGGCGTCACATCACGAATGCTTGTTACTTCAAGGCCGCAGGCCTGGAGCGCACGAATAGCAGCTTCACGGCCGGATCCCGGTCCCTTTACCATAACATCAACAGTCTTTAATCCATGAATAAGTGCTGCCTTGGTAGCAGTTTCTGCAGCCATCTGTGCTGCATAAGGAGTAGATTTCCTTGAACCCTTAAATCCGAGACCGCCCGCGCTTGCCCAGGAAAGAGCGTTGCCCTGTGCATCAGTCAGA
>OCTX012256343.1_pt1 | contig 11880 bp, 7 predicted proteins | sample 1539691 | NCBI WGS metagenome assembly OCTX01 (sample SAMN02144231, study PRJEB22623) | gut metagenome | biome: sheep rumen | host: Ovis aries | place: New Zealand
TGGGTAGGTGGCCGAGTGGTTAAAGGCAACAGACTGTAAATCTGTCATCTTCGGATTACGATGGTTCGAATCCATCCCTGCCCACCACTTTGGCGGCATAGCTCAGTTGGCTAGAGCATGCGGTTCATACCCGCAGTGTCAGGAGTTCAAATCTCTTTGCCGCCACCAAATAGAAGTCATGAGCACATCGCGAGGTGTGCTTTTTCTTTGCGCAGCTATAAGGTTTACATCGTTCTGCGAAGGACGCCCGTGGGGATAATATTACTTTCGTTCACTTAGACAGGCTTGTCAAACGTTCCCGAAAGCAATATTATCCCCACGGGCTGGTGCTTGCCTTGTATGAGCACTAATTGTGTCTACTGATGAAGGATGGTTTGTTGGTGCAGATATGCGAATGAGCTTGTCGCCGGGGGCGGGTGGGGGATGTTTTTCCGACGCGTTTGACAAGCCTGTCTAAGCAGAGGAAAAATATTCCCCACCCGCCCCTGGCGACGCCACGAATTATGTCACGAACTCAAATTAGTTCTAAAGTCCCTAATACATAAGCACTTTTTATCATTTTTTTTTCAGAAATGAGGGCTATAATATATAGCGTTATTGGTAAGATTGGGATGGTGGCATGAAGCGCAGAGATTTCTTAAAGAATTTAATACTGTTAGGTACAGGTTCGGTACTGCTGCCACAACTGTGGACTGTGAAGGCAGCAGAGGCGGCCTGGAAGACGGATGGAAATGCGCTGGGGGGACGTGACCCCTTGTTGGGCATTCCTATTCAGGAGACGGATTTTGAATTTTCTTCTCTGCAGAATCGTGAAACGACCGATGCGATTGTCATCCATCATGTAGGTAACACCAATCGGGATGTGTCAGCTGCAGAAATTGACCGCTGGCATAAGAATAATGGCTGGGCGGGCATCGGCTATCACTTTGTTATCCGCAAAGATGGGACCATTGAGCGGGGACGTCCTATGGATATGCTGGGAGCACATTGCTATGGTGAGAACTGGCATACCATTGGGGTGAATATCGTAGGCGAGTTTGATAATCATGAGCCGGAACCGGAGCAGATGCAGTCGGCGGCAAAACTATTGGCTGCTTTGTGCCACTACTATGGGATTGAACCGAACCGTCAGCATATTGTTGGCCATCGGGATTTTAATGCTACGGCATGTCCGGGACAGAACCTTTACGATAAGCTCCCGCGCCTGGTAACTTTAACGCGTAAATACTATTAAAGGCTGGTGGAGAAATGCGTTACCGCTGGTTTGTCGATGAGGAAAAGCAGACCGATGCGTATGGTATGCCGGTGAGCCGGGCAGAGTATGATGAGGCTCTGCATCCGCAGAAAACACCACTATACCAGCCCAAGGAAATGCTGGCAATTGCTGTTGTGGCTGGTATTTTGCTTTATGAATGGTTCGCTGGTGACAGTGCGCCGGTCATGTATATGTGCGTGTCGTTTTTGACTTTTGAATTGCGTCCGCTGGCCAAGCTATGCCTGGGGAAAAACGGACGCGCTGTGAGCAATGCGCTGACAGGCTTCAGTGCAGCTATGTTTATGGGGACCTTGGTGTGGACTTTTTTTTAGGGCATATATTCGATTAAATTTTCACACATTTACCAAAAATAAATATAAAAAATTATTTATATTTTTTATTGCACTAGCAGGAAAATACGGATGGACAGCGAATAATGATAAAATAGAGATTAGTTATTAGTGAAAGGCAGTCTGTTTATCGTTGCGTTCTGTCTCTACCATGATATATGTCATAATAGCATGACAAATGTAACATTTTTATTTTCCGCAGAAAATACATAGAAAATAGCAGAAAAATTGTATACTAACAGATGAAAATCTGTTAAAATATATATAAAAAGTAAACCGTAGTCGAATAAGGGGAGATTATTGTTTACTATGATATCCAAGGGGGATTTTTTATGAGAAAGACAGAATGCTTGGCCATGATTTTGGCTGGTGGTCAGGGCAGCCGCCTCGGCGCGCTAACGAAGAAAATTGCAAAACCAGCTGTGCCGTTCGGTGGAAAGTATCGCATTATCGACTTTCCGCTTAGTAACTGTGCAAATTCCGGCATAGACAAGGTCGGTGTACTGACCCAGTATCGCCCGCTGGAACTGCATAACTATCTGGCTTCCGGCAGCGCTTGGGACTTAGACCAGAAAAATGGCGGTATTTTCATTCTGCCGCCGTATGCCCGTGAAAAAGGTGCAGATTGGTATCAGGGTACTGCTGATGCAATTTATCAGAACCTTAACTTCATTGATTTAGCCGATCCTGAGTATGTTCTCATTCTGTCTGGTGACCACATCTACACCATGGATTATTCCTGGATGCTGGAAGCGCATAAGATGAACAAAGCTGAGGCAACCATCGGTGTTATCGAAGTTCCTTGGGAAGAAGCACCGCGCTTCGGTATCATGAACACGGATAAGACGGGCCGTATCGAAGAATTCGAAGAAAAACCCGCTAAACCCAAGAGCAATTTGGCTTCCATGGGTATCTATGTATTCAATAAGAATTTCCTCAAAAAATATTTGGAAGAAGATGCTAAGGACGAAACCAGCAGCCATGACTTCGGTAAGAACATCATTCCGAAGATGCTGAAGGATAAGGCCCGTCTGTATTCCTATGCTTTTGAAGGTTATTGGAAAGATGTGGGCACGATTGAAAGCCTTTGGCAGGCGAATATGGACCTTCTGCAGGATCAGCCGCCGTTTGATCTCAAAGGCGAAAAGAAAATTTATTCCTCCAATGAGTCCATGCCGCCACACTATATTGGCCCCGATGCCAAGGTGAAAAATTCCATGATCAGTGAAGGTTCCATGGTTTTGGGAGAAGTAGAAAACTCGGTTATTTTCCCTGGCGTGCGCATTGGCAAAGGGGTTAAGGTAACGAATTCCGTTATCATGCCCTCTACGGTCATCCGCGATGGCGCAGTAGTGGATTATGCAATTCTGGCACAGAATTGTGAAGTAGCTGCTGGTGCCAAGGTTACGGGACAGCTGGGTGCTATCACGGTGGTAGCTGAAGGCGAAACCGTTGAAGCAGAAGCCAGCGGCAAACAGGCCGGCTGAGCCTTTCCCTATCGTTACAGCCTAGATACAGCAAGGAGTGGAAGAAATTGAAAGATGTAATGGGGATTATCAATCTTCAAGAAGATAATAAATTAATTCGTGAACTTACGGATAAACGCGCTGTGGAGTCCATGCCATTTGCAGGTCGGTATCGTCTGATTGACTTTACCCTGTCCAGCATGGTCAATTCCGGTATTTTGAACGTGGGGGTTATGCTTCCGGATAAGCCGCGTTCCGTGCTGGATCATCTTCGTTCCGGTAAGGATTGGGATTTGGCCCGCCGTCATGACGGCCTGTTCTACCTGCCGTCCCCAAGTGAAGAAGAGAGCATCCGTAAAGGCGATTTGAAGAATTTTTATCATAATCTGGATTTCTTCGAGCATAGCAGTCAGAAATATGTACTCCTGACCAGCGGCAGCTTTGTCTACAATGTAGACTTTAGCCAGATGCTGCGCTTCCATCAGAACACCTCGGCGGATATCACGATGGTGTACTACACGGCAAAGGAAGAGCAGCCGGGCCGCAATGTGGTCTTAGAGACAGCAGAGAACGGACTGGTAACGGATATGGCCGAAAAACCGGCCATTTACGATGACTCCAAGGTAGCGATGAACGTTTACCTCATCGAAAAGCGCATTTTTGTTGAACTGGTGCGTTATACCTACGAGCATGGCGGTCAGGACCTTCTGATGGACGGCATTATCCGCCGGGCAAATGAGTATAATATTTATGCTTGTGAGCACGATGGCTATGTTGCCCATGTGGATTCTACCACTGCATACTATAAAGCGAACATGGATCTTCTGCAGCCGGAGGTTTGGGAGGAGCTCTTCATGGGCAATAATTCCATCTATACCAAAGGCAAGGATGAAGTACCAGTTCAATATAAGGAGACAGCAAAGGTTAAAAATTCGCTGATTGCCAATGGCTGCGTTATTCGCGGCGAGGTCGAAAACAGCATTTTATTCCGTGGTGTCACCGTAGGCAAGGGCGTAAAAATCAAGAATTCCATTATCATGCAGAAATGTGATATACAGGATGATTCCTTGGTGGAAAATGTCATCTGCGACAAAAACGTGGTTATCTCGAAGGAAAAATGGCTTAAAGGGGCCAATAATTACCCGCTGATTATCACGAAGAACGTCGTAATCTGATATTTAGTAAGGCCGTTGTAACGAGGCAATATGCCTGTAACGGGCATAGAACCAAGTTATGACGGCCTTTATTGTTGTGTTGAGGCTGAAAAAAGGGAGTGTTTTTTTTGGCAAAGGAAAAGAAAAAAGTTAACGATGCCGAGTTTAAGAAACTCAAGGAAAAACTGAAAACCCGGTTCATCAATGCTGCACATATCATGTGGGGGCGGGATATTGATGAACTGACGGAAAATGAGATTTACCAGACAGTAGCCGCTGTGGCAAAAACCAATATTTCAGAAAACTGGATTAAGACCAACAAGGCTTATATGGAACGTGAGGAGAAGCAGATTTACTATTTCTCCATTGAGTTCCTGATGGGCCGTCTCTTGAAATCCAATCTGATCAATCTGGGCATTGAGGAAGCGGTTAAGGAAGCGCTGGGCGACTTCAAGCTGAATCTGGACAAGGTTTATGAAGAAGAACCCGATGCGGGCCTTGGCAACGGCGGTCTGGGCAGACTTGCTGCCTGCTTTATCGATTCCATGGCAGCACATCATCTGCCGGGCCATGGCTGCTCCATCCGTTATCAGTACGGCTTGTTTGAGCAGAAAATCATTGATGGCAACCAGGTAGAAATCCCTGACAATTGGCTGAAGAACGGCTTTGCCTGGGAGTACCGCAAACCGGATAAAGCGGTTGATGTCAAGTTCTACGGCAATGCCTACATGAAGGAAATGCCGGACGGCAGTCTGAAACTGGTGCATGAAAACCCCATGGTGGTCATGGCTGTTCCTTATGATGTGCCCATTGTCGGCTATCATAACAGCACGGTCAACAATCTGCGCCTTTGGAATGCAGAGGTTAACCGTGACTTCTCCGATTACGGCTATCTCACGCAGGAACAGATTCGTCAGAAGAATGAATACCGCCTGTTCGTCGAGAGTATTACCCGTTATCTCTATCCGGATGACAGCACCTGGGAAGGCCGTAAGATGCGCCTGATTCAGGAATACTTCATGACTTCTGCCGGCGTGCAGAGCATCGTCCGTCACTACAAGAAGTCGGGCATGAAGATCAAGAATCTCAGCCAGAAGATTGCCATTCATATCAATGATACGCATCCGGCAGTAGCTGTTCCGGAACTCATGCGTATCCTGATCGATGAGGAAGGTCTGGAATGGAATGAGGCATGGGCAATTACCAAAAACACCATTGCCTATACGAACCATACCATCATGCCGGAAGCACTTGAAACCTGGCCGGTGGATATGTTCAAGGAACTGCTGCCCCGTGTTTACATGGTCATCGAGGAAATCAACCGCCGTCATCTCGAAGATGTGCGTGAGCGCTATCCGAACAACGATGCCAAAGTACATGCACTGTCCATTCTGGAAAACGGCATGGTTCATATGGCCAGACTCGCCATCGTGGGCGGCCACAGCGTAAATGGTGTAGCCAAGATTCATACCGATATTCTGAAGGCATCTACGCTGCATGATTTCTACGAATACGATCCGAAGATGTTCAACAACAAGACCAACGGCATCACGCATCGCCGCTGGCTGATGGGCGCTAACCCGGAACTGGCCGGCCTCATTGATGAGACATTGGGCAGCCGCCGCTGGCACCGTTATCCGGAACAGCTGGATTTGCTGAATGATTTCGTCAACGATAAACCGTTCCTGGCTGAACTGGGCAAAATCAAACATCTGCGTAAAGAGCATCTGGCGCAGTATATCCTGGAGCATAACCTCATTAAGGTAAATCCGGACAGCATCTTTGATATTCAGGTAAAGAGAATCCATTCCTATAAACGTCAGCTGATGAATATTCTCCATATCATGCATCAGTATCATATGCTGAAAACCAGCAGTGGTTATGATATGCTGCCGACTACCTATATCTTCGGCGGGAAGGCTGCACCGGGGTATTACATCGCGAAAGAAACCATTCGCCTGATCAATGCCGTAGCAGCGAAGGTCAACAACGACAAGTCCATCAAGGATAAGATGAAGATTGTTTTCATTGAGAACTTTGGTGTGTCGATTGGTGAAATCGTCTATCCGGCAGCGGATGTCAGTGAGCAGATTTCTACGGCTTCGAAGGAAGCTTCCGGTACCGGCAACATGAAGTTCATGATGAATGGTGCGATAACCTTGGGAACTATGGACGGTGCAAATGTAGAAATCCGTGAAGCAGTCGGCGGCGACCATGGCGGTGATGATCATTGCGTTATCTTTGGTCTGCGGGCAGAAGATGTATTGACTTACTATATGACGGGTACTTATTCTGCCTGGGATGAATACAACAACAATGAGATGGTGCGCTTCGTCCTGAATCAGCTCATCGATGGCACCTATGGGGATTTCCGTTCCCTCTATGATTACCTTATCCATGGCAACGATGAGTTCTTCATTTTGAAGGATCTCAGTTCCTATGCCTGGGGGCATGAAGAAATCATGCGCCGCTATAAGGATAAGCTTGGTTGGCTGAAATCTTCGGCTATGAATATCGCCAACTCCGGTCAGTTCTCGTCTGACCGCACCATTGACGAATATGCAAGCGAAATCTGGCATGTGAAACCCGTCAGAATTTCGTAAACCAATCCAAGGAGGATTACTTTGAAAACGTCTGATTTGAGCGAGTTCGACCGTTATCTGTTTCATCAGGGAACAAATTATCACGCCTATGAAATGCTGGGAGCGCATTTTGTCAAACATAAAGGCAAAAAGGGAATCCGTTTTGCTGTTTGGGCGCCTCATGCCAAATCGGTAAGCGTGGTGGGAGATTTCAACGGCTGGGATACCCGGGTAACGCCCATGCATAAAATTGGCGATGGGGAAATATGGACGGCTTTTGTGGAAAAACTGGGGGAAGGCGAGCTTTATAAGTACGCTATTGAACCCCAGTGGGGCGGTCCCCATATCATGAAAGCAGACCCGTATGGGTTTTATGCGGAAAAGAAGCCACAGACGGCTTCCCGCACGTTCGATATGAACCATTATAAATGGGGCGATGATGCCTGGAAAGTACAGAAAAACAGAGAATCTTCCTACGAGCGTCCTATGCTGACCTATGAAGTTCATTTAGGTTCCTGGCGGCGTACTGCAGAGGGGGAATACCTCTCCTATCGCGAAGCTGCCGACCAGCTTATTGCTTATGTGAAGGATATGAATTATACGCATATCGAATTCATGCCATTATGTGAGCATCCCTTCGATGGGTCCTGGGGCTATCAGGCCACGGGCTACTATGCCGTGACCAGCCGCTACGGTACGCCGGATGACTTCCGTTATCTGGTGGATACTGCCCATCAGCAGGGAATAGGCATCATCATGGACTGGGTGCCGGGCCATTTCTGTAAAGATGAGCAGGGGCTGCGTCACTTTGATGGTCAGAATCTATACGAGTCTGATAATGTGCAGCGGGCGGAAAACTGGGAGTGGGGAACCACGAACTTTGACTACGGCCGCACGGAGGTGCAGAGCTTCCTTATCTCCAATGCCATGTTCTGGTTTGAGGAATTCCATATTGACGGCCTGCGCATCGACGCGGTGGCCAATATGCTCTATCTCGACTATGGCCGTAAGGAAGGCGAATGGATGCCCAACAAATACGGCGATACGGGAAATCTGGAAGCAATGGATTTCCTAAAGAAGCTCAATGAAGCCATTTTTAAATTCCATCCTCAGGCGCTGATGATTGCGGAGGAGTCTACTTCCTGGCCGCTTATCTCCAAGCCTGTCTATATGGGAGGCATGGGCTTTAATTACAAGTGGAACATGGGCTGGATGAACGACATGCTGAAGTATGTGAGCCTTGATCCCGTTTATCGCAAATGGAACCATGACAAGGTTACGTTCTCCTTTATGTATGCTTTCTCGGAAAACTTTGTGCTGCCGCTTTCTCATGATGAAGTGGTGCATGGCAAGTGTTCGCTCATCGGCAAAATGCCCGGTGATTACTGGCAGAAATTTGCAGGTTTACGTAGTTTCTTTGGCTATTGGATGGCTCATCCGGGTAAAAAACTGCTCTTTATGGGGGGCGAGTTTGCCCAGTTTAGCGAATGGAATTTTGATGATGAACTGGATTGGAAACTCATCAAGGAATTTGACATGCATCGCCGCATGCAGGCCTATTCCAGAGCCTTGAACAAATTCTATGTGGATACCCGTGCTTTTTGGCAGGTGGATTTTGACTGGAATGGCTTCCAATGGATTGATCCGAATGATAATAACAACAGTGTTGTGTCCTTTATCCGCAAGGCGGAGGACAGTAATGACTTCGTTATCGTCATCAGCAATTTCACACCGGAAGTTCATGAAGGATACCGCATCGGCGTTCCGGCAAAGGGAAGCTACATCGAGGTCTTCAACTCAGACGGTGAGGACTTTGGTGGCAGCGGCGTAAGGAATGCCGGAGAGATTCAGAGTCAGGACAAACCCTGGCATAATCGGGAGCAATCCATCAAGTTGACGGTTCCGCCGCTGGCAACCATTTATCTGCGGCTCAAGCGGCAGACTGGTTCTGGCGTTTCCTTTCCTGAGGAATCTGAGCAGGCAGAGGCAAAAGGCTTTGAAGACGATGGGGAAAAATCCTCGTCCTCTACAGCTGCTCAAGCGGAAGACGCGTCAGCAAGAAAAGCAGCCCCCAAAAAGAAAACAACAAACAGAAAGACTACTGGAAAAACAAGCAGAAAACCTGCGGCTGTTCCTAAAGCCACCCGGGCAAGGGCAGCCTCGAAGACTGCAACCCGTAAGAGTGCGGCTAAGACTCTGGTGGAGGAAGCCGCTGTTAATGCCTGATACAAAGGCGATAAAGGTTAGGGAGGAAATCCGAAATGAAAGTTCTTTATGTAGCATCGGAAGCAGTACCTTTTGTCAAAACGGGCGGCCTGGCAGATGTAGCCGGGTCCCTGCCCAAAGCACTTCTGAAGGAAGATGTGGATATTCGCGTCATCATGCCGAAATACGGCGCGATTGGCAAGGAATATATCGACAGCATGGAGCATGTCTATGACGGTGAACTGGAAGTTGCCTGGCGCAGCAAGTACATCGGCCTCGATAAGTTCGTGCTGGACAATGTAACCTATTATTTTGTGGACAATCAGGAATATTTCAACCGTGAAGGCTTCTACGGCTATGATGATGATGCCGAACGCTTCTCCTTCTTCAGCCGGGCTGTGCTGAACCTCCTGCCCGCTATGGATTTTTGGCCGGATGTCATTCATTCCAATGACTGGCATGCAGGTCTTGTCAATGTGTTCCTGAAATTGGAGCATATGGATGATGAACGCTATCAGAACATCAAGACGCTCTACACCATCCACAACCTCAAATATCAGGGCGTGTTCCCGAAGGATATCATGCCGGATGTTCTGGGGCTGGATTGGAAGTATTTCAACAATGGCGATCTGGAATTCTTCGATGCCGTAAACTTCATGAAGGGCGGTATCATCTACGCCGATTATGTTTCCACGGTCAGCAAGACCTATGCCAAGGAAATTCAGTACGAATACTTCGGCGAACATTTGGATGGCCTGCTGCGCAGCCGCAAGGATGACCTCTTTGGCATCGTCAACGGCATTGACTATGATGTCTACAACCCCATGACGGACAAGAACCTCTTTGAAACCTATGATGTGGACAGTCCAGATCGGAAGCGGGACAATAAGGTGGCGCTGCAGAAACTGCTGGGTCTGCCGGAAGGCCGCCGTACACCGGTGATTGCCCTCGTTTCCCGTCTGGTCGCAGCCAAAGGCCTTGACCTCATCGTGCGCATGATGGATGAAATCCTCATGCACGAAGATATCCAGTTCATCGTACTGGGGACAGGCGACAAGGAATACGAAGACTGGTTCAAGGGGCTGGCTTGGCGTTTCCCGCATAAGGTTTCTGCCAATATCCGCTTCTCCAATGAGCTGGCTCAGCGGATTTACGCTGGTGCAGATATCTTCCTGATGCCGTCCAATTACGAGCCTTGCGGCATTGGCCAGATTGTAGCTATGCGCTATGGCACAATTCCTGTGGTTCGCGAAACGGGTGGTTTAAAGGATACGGTACAGCAGTATGATAAATACACGCAGACCGGTACTGGTTTCGTATTCAGCGATTACAATGCGCATGAAATGATGTATGCATTGAAGAAGGCACTGGGTTCCTATGCTAACTATGCTGAGTGGAATCAGATTGTGCATAATGCCATGGCTGCGGACTTTAGCTGGACCAATTCGGCCAAGGAATACAAGAAGCTCTACGAGCAGCTGGCAAACAAATAAGATGGGTATATGATGAAGTGGGGCGGCAATTATTTGCCGCCCTTAATCACCAGTGAATGTGGAAGGAAGGGATTTCATTGCTTACACGAAATGAGGTAGAGCATAACTCCCACAATGTGTACTATCGCAGCCCATCGGGGGCTGCTGAAGCAGGGAGTACCGTGCGGCTGGGATTGAAAATCAAGTCGAAACAGCAAATCAATCAGGTATTGCTCAGATTGTGGCAGGACCAGCATGGAGAGAAACTTCTGCCATTGACCAGTAAAGACCCTCAGGGGGCGGAAACCCGTTATTTTTCACTGAACTTGGAGATGCCGGAAAAAGGCTGTCTTCTTTGGTATTATTTTATTATTTCCTGCAGTGATGGCACCTGCTATTATGGCAACAAAATGGAACATTGGGGCGGTCAGGGAGATGTGTATCCCAATGTGCCGCCATCTTATCAGATTACTGTTTACAATAAGGGGGCCAAGACGCCGGACTGGTTCAAGCATGCGGTCATGTACCAGATTTTCCCGGATAGATTCTATCGTCAGGGCGATAAGCTCATCGAAAAAGAAGGTGCGGTTTATCACGCCAGCTGGACAGATGACCCCGTTTATTACAAGGACCCCGATACCAAGGAAATCGTAGCCTATGATTTTTATGGCGGCAATATTGCCGGTATTATGGCCAAGCTGGACTACTTGAAAGAATTGGGCATCAGCGTCATTTATTTTAATCCGGTGTTTGAATCGGAAAGCAATCATCATTATGATACGGGGGATTATCATAAGATAGATCCCATTTTAGGGACGAATGAGGAGTTCCATGATTTGGTGGAACTGGCTAAGAAAAAAGGAATCCGCATTATTCTGGATGGTGTATTCAGCCATACGGGCAGCAACAGCCGTTATTTTAACCGCAAGGGCAAATATGAGGGTGTAGGGGCATTTCAGTCAGAAAAATCACCTTATTATGAATGGTATAACTTCCGTAATTTTCCCTATGAGTACGAGTGCTGGTGGAATTTTGACACCCTGCCCAATGTGACGGAAACCAATCCTTCTTATATGGATTTTATCTACCGTGCACCGGACAGTGTGCTGCATCACTGGCTGCGTGAGGGGATTGCCGGCTGGCGTCTGGACGTTATTGACGAACTGCCGGAGCCTTTTTCGCAGGGCTTCTATGCAGAGCTGAAAAAGACGAACAAAGATGCTGTGATGATTGGTGAGGTTTGGGAGGATGCCTCCAATAAAATCGCTTATGGCTCGCAGCGGAAATACCTTTGCGGGCAGGAAATGGATTCGGCGATGAACTATCCCTTCCGCAAGATTTTGCTCGATTTCCTGTTGGGCTATGTGCCGGCGCATAATACCATGATGCAGCTGGA
>OCTX012177655.1_pt1 | contig 11877 bp, 7 predicted proteins | sample 1539691 | NCBI WGS metagenome assembly OCTX01 (sample SAMN02144231, study PRJEB22623) | gut metagenome | biome: sheep rumen | host: Ovis aries | place: New Zealand
ACGCCAGCCGCAACTGGCGGGTGCAGATTTACATCGGCGCAGGCTGGCTGGGCACCGAGTACCGCTACTATCAGGCCACCGAAGGGGACCAGCACCTCATTTACCAGAATACCGGACGCTTTTCCTGGTTCGGCCCCACCAAGGCCGGCGTAAGCATCCAGTATCTGTTCCACTACAACAAAAAACACTAGCGTAAGTAATGCGCCGGAGCCGTTTCATATTCCTCGCCGCCGTTCTTTTGGCGGTCGCCGCTCTCTCCTGCCAGAGAAGGCCGCTGGAATATATGTACCAGCCCACGGTGCGCACCATCGTGAAAATCATCTGGAAGGTGAATCTGGACGCGCAGGTGGATATCCGGGAAAAGCCCACCGGTGTCACGTTGTATTTCTTCCGCAACGACAAATACTACAATTCCTTCACTACGGCCAATGTCGATTCCTGCGAAGTGCAACTGGAGCCGGGCCGATATAAGATGTATATGATTTCCCAGAGCCCGGAGGAGTTCTGGAAGATGGAGTTCGACCACATGACGGACTTCAATGCCGCCGAAACGCAGTTGCGCGAAGCCCAGATATCCTGGACCCGCGGCTTGGAGGACCCTACCGTGGAAAACCCGGAAATCCTCTATGCCGGCGTGGCCGAGGAGTTCGAAGTCACGGACCAGATGATGGAGGACTACCAGTACTACTACACGCGTCTTCGCCGCCTGCAGGCTGCCAAGAGTGGAGACACCAAGGTGGGTAGCGGCATCGACGGGGATCAGACATACTACGAGGAGCAGGTACGCTACCACACGCTCACCATTCCGGTGTACCCGCGGAACGTGGTCTCCCAGTTGTGGATTACCATCTATTCCGGCAATGCGGATGTGCTCAAATCGGTACGGGCTTCCACCTCCGGCATGGCCCGTAGTTTCGAACTCACGCAGGACACGCAGGGAACCGACAAAGCCACGCAGATCATGAGCGAGTGGCGCCTGACAATGGATGACCCTGAGCGTCGCGTCGGCCATGTGGACGGAATCATTACCACCTTCGGCTTGCCGGACGGGGAGTATCCCACGCCGCAGCGTGACTCTTCGCTCAATGTGAGCGCCCTCCTGGTGGACAACGCCACGGTGGCCAACTACAAGTTCGAGGTGGGTGACAAGATCCAGATGCTGCCGCCCAATCCCGGCTACCGGGCTCTGTACCGGCTCATCTTCGGTTCGGTGGAGGAACCTTCCATTACGCCGCCGGACGTTACGCCCGAGGGGAGCTCCGCCTCCGGCATGGATGCCACCGTTGCCGAATGGGACCTTGGCGAGACCATAGAGGTACCGATGTAATAAACGAACACAAAACACAATATAAACTAAACGAGAAAACAACAATTTAAACTCATTAATGCATTATGAAAAAAATTATGATCCTCGCGGCTAGCGCCGCCCTCGCCCTGGTCGCTTGCACCAAGAACGATGTCTATCAGAACACCACTGATGCCAACGCTGTCACCTTTGGCGTTTACGCCGGAAATTCTGCCACCAAGGCCACCTATGGTGACATCACTACTGACAACCTCAAGACCTCCACGGATGGTTTTGGCGTGTTCGCTTACTACACCATGACCAATGACTGGTCTGCTTCCGCTACTCCTAACTTCATGTACAACCAGCAGGTTAAGTATAACGGCTCTGCCAATACTACACTTTATCCTTCCAGGTGGGAGTACACCCCTCTGAAATACTGGCCCAATGGACAGAACAGCACGACTGTGGAAAGTGGTACTATTACAGATAAACTTAGTTTTTATGCTTATGCTCCTCAAATTGCCACAGCCAGTTTAAATTCCGTCCCTGCTACAGGTCAGGGTATTACAGCCATGTCTGCCAATAATGCCGCAGGTGCTCCTACACTCAATTTTACTGTTCCTGCAAAGGCACAAGAACAGATTGACCTGCTTTGGGCCATTCCGGTTTTGAATCAGACCAAGCAGAGTATTACTGGGACCGTGAATTTCACCTTTAAACACGCCCTTGCAAAACTTAATCCCAAGGTACAGGCTGTTGTTGATGCAGTTACCCCCACGACAACTAATCTTACTAACGACTGGGATAATGTGGTCGAGACAGGTGAAACTTTCATTGTTCTTGAGAGCCTTGAAATCAAAGCCGATGGCACTAAGTCCGGCACACTGACGCTTGACAGTGCAACTGACCATGAGCCTAACTGGAGCGACAAAACTGGTGAGTCCGTTATTCTCTATAATAATGATTCCTTCAAAGCCGCCAAGAAAATCACTGTGTCTGATAAAACCGGCTTCTATGTGAAAGAAGCGGCTCAGGACATTGATACTGAATACTCTCCGATGATTATCCCCGGCGAAATTGCTTCCGGTAAGTATGTTATCACCGCCAATTATTGGGTCCTAACTGAGGACAGCGCTCTTAATGGAGGTTTTAGCAAAGTCCAGCAGATTATCAAGAAAACCAGCAATTCCGCTATCGAATTCAAAGCTGGCTACAAGTATGATGTCCTTATCAAACTGGGTCTTACCAACGTTAGTTTTGATGTAACTGAAGTTACTATCTGGGGTACTGATCCTGCTGATCCCAATAGCAATGTTGATCTCCCGCAGAACAACTCCTAAATTCACTCTCTTTTTATCCAGCCAGGCCTGACCGCCCGGCTGGGTACCAAACAACACTAGTTTCACAAAGCTTTATGAAAAAAACAATCTTTATTGCTGCCCTGGCAGCTGCCGTTCTGGCCGGATGCGCCAAGAACGAAGTGCAGACACCTGCAGTGGGCGACGCCGTTAATTTCGGCGCCTACTCCGGTCGAGTACAGACCAAGGCCGGTCCCACTGACGACATTAATCTCCAGTACCTGGAGCAGGATGGTTTTGGCGTATTCGCAACCTACACTGCGCTGGATGACCTCGCGACCTACGGCCCCGTAGACAACAATTTCATGTATAACCAGCTGGTTTCCAAGCCTACCGGCTCTGCCACCTGGACTTACAGCCCCATCAAGTACTGGCCGAACCTTACCAACGGCATGAACCAGGATGACCAGATGATCAGTTTCTTCGCTTATGCACCGTATGCCGATCCTGAGGCGACCAGCGCTGACAACACTTACGGTATCACCGGCTTCGCCATCGATGCCGACGGCCACAACACGGTGAATTACTCTTTTGCCGCCAACAAGCCCAATGTGGACCTGATGTGGGGTTACAAAGCCCGTACGGGCGCCGGAACGACCGGGGATCCTTATGTGTACACGGTAAATGACGACATCAAGAAGTCCGCTACCGTAAACACTCCTGTGCACTTCATTTTCCAGCACATGCTCTCCAAGCTTGCCGGCTCTCAGGAGGGTGATCCTGCAACCGTGGGTCACAACGGCCTTCTGGTGAAAGCCAGCCCGGCTGTCGCACCCACCAACGGTCTCGCCAACAACACCGGCACCAAGATCACCATCTCCAAGATTGTCCTCCAGAGCGCTACCACGGATATGAGCGGAAATCCAATCACCTACCTCGCCGATGGACAGACCATCGATGGTGTTCTGGACCTTTACGATGGTGAATTTACCATTACCACCACTCCGATTCTCCCCGTGAAGTTCAGCCAGACCCTTTCTGCCACCCCTACCGGTGACGAAAGCGAAATCGCCGACAACCTGAAGGAAGTCGCCGGAGTCACCGATTTCACCGCCGTGAATACGGGTGTCACCATGACTGCCGTCAATGTGTACAAGAATGAGAACAACCCGATTATCCTGGTTCCGGGTACGGCTCCTGTGGTGGATGTAATTGTCACCTACGTTGTCCGCACTTATGATGAAAAGCTTCCGGGACCCAAGTTCTCCGAAGTCAGCCAGGAAGTATGGGGCAAGGTTGCCTTCCCTACCATTGAAAAGAATAAGAAGTATAACCTGGTCATGATTCTTGGCCTTGACGAGGTTCAGTTCACCGCCACGGTGGAAGACTGGAGCAACGGTCGTACCGACACCAATGGTGACGGCATCCTGGATGAGAATGACGACATCAACGTCTATCTCCCTGAGAATCTTTAGTAATCTTTTATCCCGCCGGGCCTGACCGCGCGGCGGGGTACCATTATGCAGAGTAAGTTTAACATACGATATTTCGGCCGATTCCTGACCATCGCGCTGGGAGTGGCAGCCCTTGTTTCCTGCGAAAAAGACCCGGAGGGCGGCGACGACGTGTGGAATCCCCTCAAGGGAGACAGCCCCGTGCGCATCCGCACCAGCGTGGCCGCGCCGGTGACCAAGGTGACGGGGACGGCCTTCGACAATGGAGACCAGATAGGCGTATTCGGCTTTTACCACAACGGCAGCGAGTCTGCGGACGGGGCCTGGAACGCAGCAAGCTCCATCCCCAATTACATGTACAACCAACTCATGACCTACAACGCCACCACATCGGCCTGGGAATACAGTCCTGTCAAATACTGGCCCAATGAGAACGGCGATGGCAGTGCGCACAAAGACAAACTGAGTTTCTGGGGGTATTATCCGCATGGTGCCGCCGGGCTTTCTTTCCGTGCACACGGAAGCACAGCGGCCTATTCAAATACCACATCCGGCCTTCCGGACCTGTATTTCACCCAAAATGCCACTCCCGCATCCCAGGTGGACCTGATGGTCTCCGACCTTCGCTCCGACCTCTATAAAAACGACGACTCCGGCCACGGCAACCTCACGGACGGCGAAGTGGAACTAACCTTCTCCCATGCCATGGCCAGGGTGAACCTGGAGGTGAAGAAAGATATTACCGACGAAGCAACAAGCCTGAGCGACTACATCGTCACGATTACGGGTATCAGTATCGGGAATCTCTATGAAACAGCCACTTACGCCCATGGCAGCGGCTGGAGCGGCCATAGCGGCACCTGCCCGGAAGTAATTCTTCTCGGGAGTCCCACCACCCTAGTAGTGAGCGGCAGTGCCACCGCGGCGGGAAGCACCCTTGCCATCCCGCAGTCGCTTGATCTGAGCGTCCACAAGGTAAGCCTCACGATCAACTATACCCTGCAGTCCACCACCGACCTGGGTGCCGGCAACGTGGTGGAGCAGAGTGCAACCATCCTGCTCAAGGATGCCGGAGCATCGGCTCCCGCCGCCTGGGCAGCCGGCACGGCGTACACCTATACGCTAAATTTCCGCAACCAGGGCCTGTACCTGAAGGTGAGCGCCGCCCCTTGGGACGACGTTGCCGCGCGTTCGGAAACCACCGTCCTGGAAAGCAACCTCTACATCGAAGATCCCACCTACCTTCGTTACGACATCGACGGAGACTTCAACTCCTGGACCGATTCCTACGCCGCCGTGGCAGACGGAGAAGTGGACGGAAAACTCCGCTCCCCGCGCCTTCGCCTCATTACCACTTCGCCCGATCTCGGGCTTAAACTCATTTGCGACAACGACAACTTCCGTTTCCGGAAATACAAGCCCGGCACCGGCAACTACGATTCCGGTGTGACCGAACTCTCCATTGCCGCCGGTACCGAGGTGGACACCTACTTCTGCGTGGTTCCAAAGGACGGGACAGTGCCTTCGGAAGCCGACGCCTGCAAGGCCAACGTCTATCTGACAGGGGCGTCCGGCCTGCCGTACCTCCCTTACAATGCCGGCGTATTCCCCGGAAACGCCAGCAGCACCTCGTGCCAGTTCTACATCGTGAGCACCGGTGCCTACGATGCAACATACGAGGCGCCCTACACAAACTTTAAACCGGAAGACCGATGATGAAATGTCTGCATAAGCATATTGCCCGGATGGCCGCGGCGCTTTGCCTGCTGCCGGTCTCCTGCGTAAAGGAAATGCCCTTCCAGGAAGAAGGTCCCTCGGGCGCCCTATACTTGCAGCCGGGGGCTGTGGAACTGACCACCAAAACCGCCGGCGATGACGACCGTGGCGAAAACGCCCTGGGAACCTATCTGGATGTGTTTTTTACCGGAGACGGGCACTCCTTCTGGAAAGAATATCACCTCACCGACCGCAGTTTTGCCAGCGCCAAGGGAGAACTCCTCAGCGTAAATTGGCGGGCCGACGGTTTTGACCCCGGGAAAAACTACGTCGTATATGTACTGGTGAACGGTCCGGATGCGGCGCACGGGACTGTAGGCTCGCTTGACGCCCTGCGGGCGATCACCGTGACGGACGCCGACATTTACCGCCTTCAGCAGAAAACCGGGGACCGCGAGCGCGAGGAGCCCCATGCCTATACCAGCGGTGCCAAACGCTTTGTGATGGACGGATATCGGGGCAGTTGGAGCCCGGATGGCAACAAGACGGTACAGACCATCGATATGAGTGCCTCCCTTCGCCGTGCCGCTGCCAAAATTGTGCTCAACGTATCCTATAACGCCGATTTCCTGGCCGAAATCATCGCCGATGAGAAAACGCCGCAAGAGCCCCGTTTCAAACTGAATAACTATGCAGCCTGCAGCGCGGCCATTACGGACGGCGACGCCGTGGATCCGGCCATTGCCACCACCGGAGGCTGGCGTCGTCTGAACGGTTATGTGGAGCCCGCTCCGGACCCGGTTTACAACTACAGCCTTACCACGTACTCCTATGCCTTCTCCTGGGGAACCAGCGCTGCGGCCGTGGGACTGAATGCCCCGTACATTATCCTGAGCGTACCCTTGGGAGACGACCCCGCCAAGGTTGTGAACCACTACTACCGCATCCCCGTGCGCCCGCAGGACGTGTATTCGCTGGAGCGCAACACCATTTACACCATCAACGTGGTACTCAACTCGCTGGGCAGTTACAAGGAGGCCGATGCCGAAATTCCCGTGAACCTGAGTTATCAGGTGCTGGAATGGACGAAAATTGGCTCCGAGGTTACCAATGTGGAAACCGAGGCGGTGCACTTTTTCCAGGTGTCGCCCACCGAGGTCGCCCTCCGGGGCGACGGGGCCCAGTCGCAGACGTTCCGCTACTATGCCCCGACCGATGCCTCCATCACCATCGAGGCCATCCCCACGGACGAGTTGGATGCCGAGGCCACGGCCCGCAGTTTTAAAACCACACAAACGGTTGGCGGCCACGGGTATCAGGCTTTGTACATCGACAAGGACGACAACCCCAAAGCCTCTTCGGTGGACGGCATCGTCCTCAACACCACGGCGGGCACCATTACCGTCAATTCCACCGCCCTTGCCAACCGTGCCTCCAAGTACATCCGCTTCCGCGTATGGTACGACAAAGGGGAGTCCTGGGAGGAATATCAGGACATCTACATCCGCCATTTCCCCACCGACAACATCTCCAGCATCCCCGGCTGGTACAGTTACAAATACGACGGCAGCATGAAGCGGGAGTACACATTCGACCCGGCCGAGTGGGGTGGAGTGTATGACGGAATAGAGGATACACCGACACTTTGTACAAGTGAAGAGCAATACAAAAATGCTAAAGATCCTGACAAGTATACCGAATACGGTGCGTGGAAAGGTGGTACCTTTAGTTATTATGTGGATGATAACACAATTACTCAAGAAACATTTAATGCAGCACTACCAGGGACATCTAAGAGCGATTATACGAGACGAGAAGGAGCGAATAGTTTCACCAATTCAATATTAGGAACTTCTGGGGAATATTCCAAGCACTACTATTACGGGGAAAACGCGACCCAAATTGGAGATAATTGGTTTTCTGATACTTATGATGGGGCCGACTTTTGGGATTCTACTTTTGGATGGGGCCTTCATAAAAAATGGAAAAAATATACTACCTATCACGAAGTAACATATTATCGCGCTTACGCCCGCCGCTACTACCGCGATGTACCCGACTACAGTTGGGTGCGGTGGATTCCGGACTCACAGACAAACTACACGGGAACAAAGATTACGGGCGACAGTTATATGAACGCCAAGGTTTATGAAAATGGCAAATTCTATAGAATAAATGCACCGGCCAATGGCAGGGCAACCCTTGGAGCAACCACTACTCATAAAAATAATCACATGTATGTGATACAATTGACAGCCTCGTCCGAAAATTACGTGATGGGACGGCCGATTATTAACACCTCTACCCACTTCTCTGACGACCATGTCGTGTCTCCCGCTTTCATGCTGGCTTCCCAGTTGGGTGCTTGCGACGCCGGCGAACTGGGCGATAACCCCGACGTGGCGGCGACGCACTGCGCACAATATGTAGAGGCCAGCAAGATATCCTCTACAACCTCCAAAGTTTACACGGGATGGCGTTTGCCTACCTTTGAGGAATTGACAATCATTAAGAATATCCAGGATCAGAATTACGATACCATCGACAAAGTTATATCTGCGGGGAATTATTACTTCATCTTGGAAGGAAGTCGGCATGCAATAGGTGCCCCTGATGACAACCCTGGTCATTTTGTCCGTTGTGTGCGCGACCTGACTCCCGAGGAACTGACAGAATTGAATAAGGTTAAATAGCCATGAGAAAGGCATTTGCATACATATCGGCCCTGCTGGTGATGGCGGCATCCTGCAGCCGCGAAAGCGTGCCCGTGCAGGAGAGCGACCTCATCCCCGTGCACCTGGGGGTGGGCCTTCCCGTGGCCACCGGCACCAAAGCAGCCAGCCTTGTGAGCGGCACCGAGAACCCCGTCTCCACCATCACCCTCCTGTGCTTCAACGAAGCCAACGGCTTCCTGGGCAAATACCCCGCCGAACTCACCCCGGCCGACGACTTCAGCGGCACCCTCTATGCCCATGCGCACAAGGACACCCGGACCATCCACTTTGTCGCCAACAAAGACCTCAGCAGCCTGAACCCAGCCGTCGGCGCCGGTGAAGAGGAAGTCCTTCGAAGCCTTGTGAGCGGCGCCTCCGACGAGGTAGCCTTCTGGGGCTACTACCATGGCGCCAGCGCCTACGAGGTCAAAACCTATGTCAACGACACGGATCACATCATCTACCTCCTTCGCGACCGGGCCAAAGTGGAAATCACCGCGATGGAAGACACCGACATCGCCTCCATCTCCTGGATTGCGACCCATGTGCTGGATGCCGGATATGTTGCCCCTTATCCCTTCGAAAACTACTGGCGGTCGGCCGAGGAGGATGGTGTCATGCACTACTATGGCAACTCCACCATCACTCCCAAGACCGACGCCTCCCGCCTTGCGGCCGGCGAGTCGGACATGGTGTCTTCCTCCACGCCCCTTTTCCTCTTTGAAGACTATAACAGCACGGACGAGATCGACCACTTCGTGAAGATTATCCTGAAAGTGGTTTATAAGGGAACGCCTGCGACGACGCGCTACCACAACCTCGTCCTGCTGGACGATGACTATCTTCCCCTTTCCATCGTCCGCAGCCATACCTATCAGATTACCATCAAAAACCTGCCCAAGGAGATCGGCTATGCCACTTTTGCCGACGCCCTGGCCGGTGAGGTCTATTCCAATAACCAGACCGTGGCGGTGGACCCCACCATCACCCACGTGACCAACGGAGCGTACTCCCTGGAAATCACGCACCCTTCCGGCACCTCCATTCTGTATCAGAGTCCCCTTGCCGGGGGCACGGTGCAGATTCCGTTCCATTATGTCGATGCCGACAAAAACAATCCGGATGCGTCCAAGCGCCAGGCAGCCTCCGACTTTGTGGCCACGTGGCAGGAGCATGACGGGGCCATCACGGCATCGGCCTCCAATCCTCCCGTGAGTTTCAATCCCTCCGACGGCACCGGTTCCATTTCCATTACGCTGAGCGCTATTGACGGCACCTTGAAGCATGGCCTTCTCCTGCTGCAGGACAAAAAGCACGGCCTGGCCCGTTATGTCAATGTATATTCCATCACGAAGTTCTCGCTGGGGAACGTCAGCCTTTCCGATGCAGGGAGTTACCACAATGGTTTCTCGGTTTACAGTCTGTCCTTCGTGCTGCCGGAAGACTTCCCGGCCTCGTACTATCCGCTGCAGTTGTCCATGGCTTCCAGTACGCTTTCGCCCTTCAGCGATGCATCGGCATCATCGGCCAGCGGAACCTTCAGCGTAGAAGTTCGCAGCACCTCCGGTTTGGCCGGCAACGATAACTCCAGCGCATGGAACTACGGCGCCTCCACCTGGGACTATTGGTACAATTACTCCATCCCAGCACCCGCCGGCACCAGCACGGCCGAGCGCACCGTCACCCTCTACCTGGACGACATCCGCTCCAAGCGCGGCAGCGCACCCTCCGGCGTCGGCCTCTACCTCACCATTCCCTATTTCGGCGACCCGATGGCGGTTACTACTCCCTAACCGCGGTATTCACCATTTTGGTGTCCCGATATCGGTTAGCACCTACCCGATATCCACCTCTTTGATAGACAGGGTGGCAATTAACTCGCTGAAAATTAAACGATTACGTACAATCCTCTGCACTTTTTGCGCAGAGGATTACGTGTAATTGGCTGAATACTAGTTCATTACTAGCCACCCTCTTTCGCGCCTTCGGCTCACTATTCCACTCTTCAGCCTAGTCCCTATCCCGTTCACCCTTTAGCGTCTTTCCGAGACTCCTCTGCACCCTTCTGATACCTTCCTGGCATACTTTCGACAACTCGCTTTTTTACGATTGACAAAATTTTGCTGCCATGCCCCCGCCGTTGACATCATGACGTTATCATCAGCGCTGTGACGGCAACGTTTTAGGCCGATAATGCAGCCGCCGCGTGACTATGGTTGCATGACGGCCGCAAAAAATGCCAAAAATGCCGCCGTCGTGCATCCATAGAGCACCAAGCCATGCCACCCTGCAAAGCCTTCGGCCGCCTCGGTCTCCCAATCGGCCTTCCACGGCCCTACAAGGCACATTCGCTTGTCGAGGCGGCATCGGCCGATGCCTTCCTTCGGCCCTCGCGCCCGCCAGGGTGGCTGGCAACGTATTGTGAGTCAACCACTTACGTACAATCCTCTGCGCAAAAAGCGCAGAGGATTGTACGCAAAATACTGAAAGCCAGATATTTACTAATCACCCGAAGTTAATGATAACGGGGTCTCCACCAATCCTGAACGTGGCTTTGGCGGCGTTGAAGTCGTCGTCCACAATGGTGAAGGTCCTGTTCCCCAATGCGGGAATTTAGTTCGATATTTCGCTGATTTGTTCTTCCGAGAGGTGCGTGATTCGAACGATCTGCTCCGCAGGGATCCCGATCCGTTTCATTTCCAAAACCATCGCCCGCACCGCTTCCTCCCGACCTTCCTCCCGGCCTTCCTCCCGACCTTCCTCCCGGCCTTCCTCCCGACCTTCTTTCCGGCCTAATTCGCGGTTGTACTCTCCGATGACGAGTTTGTCGTATTCTGTAACCATGGTGCTAAGGTATCGTTTGAGTTCATTCGGGTCCAGTTCCCCGGTGCGGGCAATCTCGAAGATGGGTTCGAATTCGGAGGCATCGCCGGGGATAGTTACAAAGGTAGCCAAATTTCTGAAAAGATAGCACCAACGTTCGGCATTGGCGTCACGGCGGCAGTGTTTTAGGCCGATGGGCAGTTTTAGTTGCCGCCTCGGTCTCCCAATCGGCCTTCAACGACCCTACAAGGCACATTCGCTTGTCGAGGCGTCATCGGCCGATGCCTTCCTTCGGCCCTCGCGCCCGTCAGGGTGGCCGGCAACGCATTGTGAACCAATCACTTACGCACAATCCTCTGCGCAAAAAGCGCAGAGGATTGTGCATAATACGCTGATTATCAGCGAGATACCTGCCACCCTCGGTGCCAGCAGCAAGCCTCCATCAGCCAGTAGCCCTCACAACCATGCCCTGCCACACTGATGGACCGGTAGACTCACCCATAGCCGCATAACGGCATCCCGGAGACGCTTACTTTGTTAAAAGTTCTCGTTCCAAAAAACGAACGAGAACTGTCAATTGCTTA
>OCTX012279062.1_pt1 | contig 11877 bp, 12 predicted proteins | sample 1539691 | NCBI WGS metagenome assembly OCTX01 (sample SAMN02144231, study PRJEB22623) | gut metagenome | biome: sheep rumen | host: Ovis aries | place: New Zealand
TGCAGGGCAATGTCGATGAGGCTCTGAGAGTGGGCCGCCAGTCGCATGAGACAGACCAGACACTGACCATGCTTCGTGCCTATGCTCTGGCCCGTAAGGGACAATTGGGCGAACGATTGTTTGAGTATCCGGTCGTTGGCACCAGCGACAACCTGCTGCCCACCTATTCGCCTTTGCAAATCCTTTCGCCGGATAGTATATGGACATTCCTTGGTGCTCGTCCGGCATTCCCCATGCATTCCTATCGCTATTTCTATTGTGTGGAGCACGACTCACTGGCCAGTCCTGCCATCAGGGACTATGTGCTTTGCGCTTATCTGATCGACCGCGATTTGGAGGGGTTTGCAAGAGCCTTGCCCCGCTATTATGATACTACGAAAATAGAGGCCCTGCCCCGCTATTATCGCGAAGCGTTGGACCTCTATGAGCAGCCGCTCGGCCGTCCCGGCAAGTCTGTCAGTGACTTCGAGCGGAGTAAGGGTACCTATTGGGGGTACTTCAATTATCCTACTCAATGACGACGAGGGCGTCGTCTTCCATGACGCTCTCGCCAATCTTGACACATACGGCAGTCACCTTGCCGCCCTTTTCGGCCGTCAGGTTGTTGGCCATCTTCATGGCTTCCAGTACTACCACGGTGTCTCCTGCCTGCACTTCATCACCGACAGCCACTTTGATGTCAGTGATTACACCGGGCAGGGGAGCCTTTACGGCGTTGTTCTTGTTGACTGATGCCTTGTTGGCGGCGGCAGGAGCGTCGTTGCTTTCGGCAGCGGCAGCAGGGCGAACCACGGGTTTCTTCTTCTCGGGTTCAGGCTGCTTTTCCATCTCCACCTTGTAATCTTCGCCATTGACTGTGACCGTTACTGTATTCTCATTAATGTCACCTACGGCTACCTCGTATTTCGTTCCGTTGATGGTATATTTATACTCTTTCATTTCATGAATGTTTTATGGATGGGCTGTCATCGTCTGGGCGTAACCGTTCCACTGTGTGGGATGCTCGGCTATCGTGATGATGCCGGGCTCCACATCGTGGACGTTATTGCCAAGGTGCTCATGAAGAGCCATCGCAATGGCAGCATAAACTTCGTTTTGTTTCATAATATCTAAGCCCCTTAAAATATTACATCGGAATGTTACCATGCTTCTTGGCAGGCAGTGCGTCGCGCTTAGTAGCCAACTGGGCCAGGCCACGGCAGATGCGGAAACGCGTGTTGCGCGGCTCGATGACATCGTCGATATAGCCATACTTGGCTGCCTGATAGGGATTAGCGAAGAGTTCGTTGTACTCGTCCTCCTTCTCAGCGATGAAGGCCTTCACGTCCTCGCCGGCTTCCTTCTTGGCTTTAGCCTCCTTGGCATAGAGCACGGCAGCAGCACCGCTGGCACCCATCACGGCAATCTCGGCCGAGGGCCATGCGTAGTTCAGGTCGGTGTGCAGTTGCTTTGAGCCCATCACGATGTGTGAACCGCCATACGACTTGCGCAGGGTGACGGTGATCTTGGGTACGGTGGCCTCGCCGTAGGCGTAGAGCAACTGTGCACCATGCAGGATGACGGCATTGTACTCCTGACCGGTACCGGGCAGGAAGCCCGGCACGTCGACGAGCGACACGATGGGGATGTTGAAGGCATCGCAGAAACGTACGAAGCGGGCACCCTTTCGAGATGCGTTCACGTCGAGCACACCGGCATAGCAAGCGGGCTGGTTGGCCACGATGCCTACGCTCTGACCGTTGAACCGGGCGAAACCGACGATGATGTTCTTTGCAAACTTAGGCTGAACCTCGAAGAATTCGCCATTGTCAACCACGCTGCCGATGACTTTATACATATCGTAAGCCTCGTTGGGGTTCTCGGGGATAATCTCGTTCAGCGCATCTTCCATACGGTTGATGGGGTCGTCGCACTTCTTGCGAGGAGCCGTCTCCATGTTGTTGGAGGGGATGTAACTCAAGAGCGTCTTCAGCATCTGCATGCCTTCCTCCTCTGTCTTTGCCGTGAAGTGGGTCACACCCGACTTGGTGGCATGGACACTGGCACCGCCTAGGTGCTCCTGGTCGATGTCCTCGCCGGTGACGGTCTTCACCACCTTCGGGCCGGTGAGGAACATATACGATGTGTTCTCCATCATCAGTGTGAAGTCGGTGAGGGCAGGGGAGTAGACGGCACCGCCGGCGCAGGGGCCGAAGATACCGCTAATCTGCGGGATGACACCCGAGGCCAGAATGTTGCGCTCAAAAATCTCGGCATAGCCGGCCAGGGCGTTGATACCTTCCTGAATGCGGGCACCACCCGAGTCGTTGATGCCGATGACGGGAGCACCCATCTTCATTGCCATATCCATCACTTTGCAGATCTTCTGGCTCATGGTCTCAGAGAGAGAGCCGGCATGGACGGTGAAGTCCTGGGCAAAGATGAACACCAGACGGCCGTCGATAGTACCGCTACCGGCCACGACGCCATCGCCGGGAAACTGCTTCTTCTCCATGCCGAAGTTATGGCAACGGTGTTCCTTAAACATGTCGTATTCCTCGAACGAGCCCTCGTCGAGGAGCATCTCGATACGCTCGCGAGCCGTGTATTTGCCGCGGTCGTGCTGTTTCTGAATGGCTTTCTCACCACCACCGAGACGAGCCTGTTCGCGCTTCTCGATGAGTTGCTTGATTTTTTCTAATTGCTTACTCATTGTTGTTATTTACAATTTACTATTTACAGTCTGTTTTACTATTTTACTATTTAGCAATTTACAACCATCACAAATCATTCAATTGACAAATTGACCCTTCAATTGTCCAATTGTAAATTGTCCAATTGTAAATCACTCCGGGTGTTCGCAGAGTTCCGTCAGCACTCCGGCGGTTGATTTGGGATGCAGGAAGGCGATGTTCAGTCCTTCGGCACCCTTGCGAGGAGCCTGGTCGATGAGACGGACACCCTTGTCGCTGACCTCTGCCAAAGCGTTGGCAACACCGTCTTCGATGCAGAAAGCCACATGGTGCACACCCTTGTTGCCTTTGTCGAGCCACTTCTGAATGGTGCTCTCGGGACTTGTGGGCTCCAGCAGTTCCAGTTTCACTTCACCGCACTTCAGGAAGGCGGTCTTCACTTTCTGGTCTTCTACAACTTCTGTCGCGTAACACTCCAGGCCCAGCACGTCGGTAAAGAACGGCAGGCTCTCCTCAATGCTCTGGACAGCGATGCCCAGATGCTCAATGTGTGAAATCTTCATGTCTTTTAAAGTTTAAACTTAAATTGTGGTGCAAAGGTACAAAAGATATGCGAGATTATGCCTTTTTTTGCCTTTTTTAATACAACCACGACGAAGTTTAAACGGCGGGCTCAGAATTCTATGGTGATTTTCCCGTTAATTTGTCTGCCCGTCAGGTAATTAGGCACTGCCCATTGGCGATTGGTGACGTCGGTGACCCAGTAGTAACTGTTGACGTTGCTGATGCCAAAAAGGTTCAGGCAGTCCAGGCCGATCCACAAATTCTTGATGGCTTTCTGGTCGTGAACAGCCAGAAAACTCATACCGATGTCGGCACGCTTGTAGGCCGGTGCACGGAAGTTCTGCCCCTCCAGGCCACGGTGGGGCGCTCCAAAAGGCAGACCGTCGGCGTATGCCAGGCGGAGCGTCATCTTCCAGCGCTTGGTGCCGGGGAAGTAGTCGGTGAAATGCAGGTTGACGGCATAGCGCTGGTCGGTAGGCATGGGAATCCATTCGCCGTTCATCTTTTGCTGGGTGCGCATCAGCGACAGCGACAGCCACGAGTCGGTGCCGGGCACGAACTCGCCGTAGAGTTTCATGTCCAGGCCAAAGGCATAGCCGGAGGTGAGGTTCTGGCCGTAATAGGTCACCTTCACGTTCTGTACGTTATAGGGGATGAGGTTCGACAGGGCTTTGTAGTAGGCCTCGGCCGTAAACTTGAAGGGACGGTTGTTCAGCATCTTGAAACGATAGTCGAGGGCTGCCAGGAATTGCAGTGAGCGCTGGCTCTTGATGTTCTGGTTCAGGGTGGCCACCGTCACACCGGCAACGGTCGTCGTATCGCGCAGTTCCTTGAAGAAGGGGGCCTGGTAGTACAGACCGGTGGCAAAGCGGTAGGTCAAGTTGGGGTTAGACCCCGGCACGATGGCCAGCGAGACGCGTGGCGAGACGATGGTCTCTTTGTTGAATGACCAGTGGGCGAAACGTATGCCAAAGTTCAGTTTGTAGAATGTTTCGCCGCGATGCCACTTGAAGGCATCTTGTATGTAGCCCTCCACCCGTTGCGACCTCATGTCGTTCTTGGAGTTGAGCGTGTAGATCAGGTCCAGTCGGTTGCCGGTATGCGGTATCGAATAGCCGCTGGAGTCGCGCATCTCGTATTCGCGGCTTTGCTCCTCGATGTGTTCCCATTTATAGGTCAGACCGGCCTCGATGTCGTGGTTCCTGAGTGTCTTCTGATAGATGAGTTTCAGACTCTGCACATTGGCTGTCAGATAGTTGCGGGCATGCTCGGCGTAGGTGCCCACCCCCAGGTTCTCAGAACTCTCCGTGTCGTCCAGCCAGTACTGTCCCTGGATGTCGTAGCGTTCCTGCTCCTTGGTGTGGAAGGCCGACCACAGCAGTTTGATGTGTGTCGAGTCGCCCAGATGGCGGGTGATTGATGCCGTGCCGAACAGGGTGCGGAAGATGTCTTTCTCCTGTCCGTCGAAATAGACCTTGAACGACTTCACGTCCTCCATCGTACCGAAAGAGGTCTCGCGGTCGGTGGGTTTGAAGTTATAATGGTTCTCGGATATGTTGCCTAAGAACGCCAGTGTCCAGCGTCTGTTGGGCTCGTAGGTGATGTATGTCTGATAGTCCAGTTGATTGGGACGGTACTCTCCCGTTGTCTCCAGTGAACCTAACAGGTAGCGATTGGTCTTGTAGCGCAGACCGTGGCTCATGGAGAATTTCTTTGTCGACATGCCGATATAGCCACTGGCTCCTAACAGCGAGGCTGTTGCGGTGGCCTCAAATTTCTTCGGACGTTTATAGGTGATGTCCAGTGCACTCGACATCTTGTCGCCATATTTGGCAGAGAAGCCGCCCGTGCTGAAGCCTACACGCTCCACCATATCGGGGTTGATGATGCTCAGCCCCTCTTGTTGCCCGCTGCGGATGAGCAACGGCCGGTAGACTTCCACATTATTTATATATACGGAGTTCTCGTCGAACGACCCGCCGCGTACGTTGTACTGGCTCGACAGTTCGTTGTGGGTGGAGACACCGGCCTGCTGCTGTATCAGTTCTTCGACGGCATTGCCTGTAGCCGAAGGCGACGACTTGAGGTCTTTGACGTCCAGTTGCTCCATGGCGTCGGTCTGTCGGCGCTTTTCTACTACCACCACCTCGCTGAGTTCCAGTGTGTGCAGTTGTATCTGTAGCGTCTGGGTCGAACGTGGATTGCGCAGTACGCGAGTCTTAGGCTGGTAGCCAATCATGCTGAACTTCACCACCACCGAATCCGACGAGTGGAGAGTCATGCTGAATTCGCCCTTCAGGTTGGTCATCGTCACTGCCGCCTGTTGCAGACACGACACGGTGGCCAGTTCCAGCGCATTGCCTTCGTCGTCGGTCACTTTGCCTTTCAGCGTAAATGATTGAGCCAGCACAGTGATGCTCACCATCAGCATGGCGAGCGAGGATAGTAAACGTCTTGGTGTTTGTCTCATCAAGATTAATAACGCACAAATTGTCGAATTATTATATTCTGAAGATTTTACCTGCTTTTCTTTGCGTTTTCGAAGAAAAGTCCTAACTTTGCACAATTAATAATTTGATGCTTATGATATATCCATATCTCTTCGAGCCCAATCTGCATACTGTCGTGTGGGGCGGACAGCGGCTGACGGCACTCAAGGGTCTGCCGCCCTCAGCCCAGCCGATAGGCGAGAGTTGGGAGGTGAGTGCCGTACCGTCGAGCACCAGTATCGTTGCCAACGGCCCACAGGCTGGCCGCGACCTGGTGTCCGTCATCAACGAGCAGCCCGTGGCCATACTTGGCAAGGCCGTCAGCGAGCGGTATCACGGTCAGTTGCCGTTGTTGGTGAAATTCATCGATGCGCAGCAAAACTTGAGCATTCAGGTTCATCCCAACGACGAGATGGCGCGGCGTGAGCATGGCAAGATGGGGAAAAGCGAGATGTGGTATATCCTCGATGCCCGGCCGGGCAGTTTCCTGTATGCCGGTTTCAACAAGCAGATCACGCCTGAGGAGTATCGGCGACATATCGAGAACAATACGATTACCGAAGTGTTGGCCAGACATACCGTCAAGGCGGGCGACGTGTTCTACTTGCCAGCCGGCCGTGTGCATGCCATCGGCGCCGGCATCCTTCTGGCCGAGGTGCAGCAGTCGTCAGACGTCACCTACCGCATCTATGACTACAACCGTCCGGGGCTCGACGGCAAACCTCGCGAACTGCATACGGCACTGGCTGCCAAGGCCCTCGACTTTCATGTGCTCGATGATTATCGTACAGACTATCCAGATCGGGTGAACAGGGCCAACCTGGTCATCGACTCACCCTATTTCACGATTCGCGTCACGGAGAGTACGGGCCAGTTCCACCGCAATCTGACCAAATACGACAGTTTCGTCATCTGTATGTGTACGGAGGGCGGCTGCAAGATTCGTATCAGGTCTACAGGCTATACCGTCAGTCTGCCCCAAGGCTATAGCACCCTCATTCCTGCTGCCCTAGCCGACTACGACATCATACCGGTGGGTGCAGCATCGAAGACGCTGGAAGCCTTTGTCAACAACCTCGACCGCAGTCTGGCCGGCAAGGTCACACGCTTCCTGCATATCTCTTAGCGGAATGTGTCTCATGGGGGGTGGAGCATGCTCAGTCACGATAGAACCAGGATAACAGCGCATTGACCCAACCGATCGAACAGTGAAACCACCGGTAGGTGCTGGTGGGCTTGCCGCCGAAACGGAGGATGAGTTCGCGGAAGGCGTTCTTGCGGAAGGGCAGGCCGACATCCATGAAGAAGACATGCTCGAAACCACGCTGGTGCGAGTCTTTCAGCACATGCCAGATGGTCATGATGTGGGGGTGCAGCCAGATGAACGATTTCCGACGGAAGGCAGCATACCACAGATAGGCCTGGCGCTGGCTGTAGATGACGGTCGAACAGCCGATGACATGATCTTTATATCGGGTCACGAACAGATGACTGTCGCAGCCGTTGCGAAGACCGTTGAAAAACTCGTCGTCGGGAATGTAACGCTTGGGCTTCAGCCAGTTGTGGTGGCGTAGCAGGGTCATGAAGGACTTGAAGTCGGCGTCGGTCTCTACCTCGCTGCTCACCACGCCTTTTTCATAGATAGAGGCGATGCGTCGCTGCATCTGTTCGCTGATGCGCTCTTCCGGCGTATGCGAATGCAGGGAGTTGTGGATGCTCATCCAGCGTACGTGGAAGTAGTGGTTGCGGCGAAACTGGCGATAGGCAAACATCTTATGCGACAGGTTGCTCACCTCGACGAACAGGACGCTGCGGCCCAGATGCTCGGTGATGGCGTGCAGCATCTTGTCGAACAGGTCGGCCTGTGACTGTTCTGCCGGCAGCGATGCATACACACCTTCGCCCAGGATGCGGCACTGGCGGTAGAGGTATGGCGGCAGCCACGATGAGCGGTAGCGCACGATGGCCAGCATCTGGCTGAGCACGCGGCCGTCGCCATCTTCGACCGTCACCATGTAGGGCTTGTGGCGAGGCGTCTGGCTAACCAACGCGAACAGACGGGAACTGTGGAATACGTTCTCTTCCATCAGGCCCGTAGGCAGTTGGGCACTATCGGTGTAGATATGTACGGTTAGTTCGCTCATCGGGTGCAAAGATACGAATAACTGCGAACACTACAAAACAAAAGGTGATTTTTGTTTTGTTTATAAAAGTTTTTGATGTTTCGAAACTTTTGTGTACCTTTGCACAATCATCAATCAAGACAACAACAATGACAGACTTCAAAACACTAGTGCAAATGCGCCGCTCGCATCGTAAGTTCACCGACCAGGAGATCGATGCCGATGATGTGAAACTCATACTGCGTGCCGCCCTGATGGCCCCCACGTCGAAGGGACAGCGTGGCTGGCAGTTCGTCGTCGTCGACGACAAGATGGACTTGGAGAAACTTTCTGATGCCAAAGACATGGGCGGCCAACTCATCAAGGGGGCTTCGATGGCCGTCGTGGTGCTGGGCGACCCGATGCAGAACGACTGCTGGGTGGAGGACGGTTCGATAGCCGCTATCTCCATGCAGTACCAGGCTGAGGAACTGGGACTGGGCTCCTGCTGGGTGCAGATGCGTGGCCGCGGTCTGAGCGACGGCACATCGGCCGACACCGTCATTCGCGGCATCCTCGATATACCGGAGCATCTGAACACACTCTGCGTCGTCGCCTTCGGTCACAAGGCCGACGAGCGCAAACCCCAGAATGAGGATAAACTCAAATGGGAGAATGTGCATATAGGGAAATATTAGTTGACAGCAGCAGTCATTATTAGTCGATAGAAGCAGAGATGGATATCGTTTTTGTAGGTGCAGGCCGGTTGGCTACAAATCTGGCGCTGGCGCTCCGTCAGAAGGGGCATAGCATCGTGGCTGTCTATAGCCGCACGATGGCTTCGGCAGTTGCGCTGAGCGATGCCGTAGGCGGCTTGCCGACCGACAGCATTGCGGCGCTGCCTGAAGAGGCCGATGCCTTTATCCTGTCGGTCAAAGACACGGTGCTGACAGAACTCATTAGCCGACTGTCGGAGGGCAGGGCATCGCAGGTCTTCCTCCATACCGCCGGTTCTATGCCGCTGTCGGTCTTCGGCAGCCACCGTCATGGCGGGGTGGTATACCCCATGCAGACATTCTCTAAGGAGCGGCTGGTAGATTTCTCGCGCGTACCTATTTTTATAGAGGGCACCGACGCGGTGGCCGAGACCATGGCTCGCGACATTGCCCGGTCGGTCAGCCACGATGTGCACCGTCTGTCGAGCGAAGACCGCAAGCACCTGCATCTGGCTGCCGTCTTCGCCTGCAACTTTTCTAATCACTGCTATGCGCTCGCAGCCAGGATTCTCGAACAGCACGGACTGCCCTTCAGCGTCATGCTTCCTCTGATTGACGAGACGGCCCGCAAGGTGGACACCATGCACCCTCTGGATGCTCAGACGGGACCGGCCATCCGCTACGACGAGAATGTGATAGAGGCACAGAAACGCCTGTTGGCTGATGAGCCGCTGATGCGCGATATATATGATTTGATGAGTAAGAGTATACACCAATTAGCCAATGATTAACTACGATTTGTCAAAGATAAGGGCCATCATCTTCGATATCGATGGTGTGCTCTCGGCAGAAACCATCACGCTGGCACCCGACGGGCTGCCCATGCGGACGGTCAACATCAAGGACGGCTACGCCATTCAGTTGGCTGTCAAGTTGGGAATGCACATCGCCATCATGACCGGTGCCAATGTGGAGTCTGTCAAGGTGCGCTACCAGGGGTTGGGCGTCGATGATGTCTTCGTAGGCTGCTCGGTGAAGATCAAGACCTACGAGGCGTTTCTTGAGAAGTACGGACTCAGCGACGACGAAGTGATGTATATGGGCGACGACATACCCGATCTGGAGGTGATGCGGAGGGCCGGGTGCCCCGTCTGTCCGAACGATGCCGCCTGGGAGATTCAGGAGGCCAGCGTCTATGTGAGCCATTGTAAGGGCGGCTATGGCTGTGGGCGCGACGTCATCGAACAGGTGCTCAGGGCGCAAGGCAAGTGGGTGATGGACGAGAAAGCCTTCGGATGGTGAGAATTGAGAATTGAGAATTGAGAATTGAGAATTGAGAGAGATGGATGTTAAGTACCATATTATATTGGCGAGCAACTCGCCGCGTCGGCGGGAACTGCTGGCAGGACTCGGTCTCGACTTCCAGGTGAAGGTGCTGCCCGACATTGCCGAGACCTATCCTGCCAATCTGCCTGTCGCACAGATTGCCGAATATATAGCCGCAGAGAAGGCTGAGGCCTACAAGGCGGAAATGGCAGCCAACGACCTTGTTATTACGGCTGATACCATCGTGGTGGTTGACGACGAGGTGCTGGGCAAACCCCACGACGAGGCTGATGCCTGCAGAATGTTGCACAAACTGAGCAACCGCACCCATCAGGTCGTCACGGGGGTCTGTATGACAACCAAGCAGCAGCAGCGCCGCTTCTCTGTAGTGACCGATGTCACCTTCAAGGCACTGACCGACCAGGAAATCCATCACTACATCACCCACTACCGCCCCTACGACAAAGCCGGTGCCTATGGCATTCAGGAATGGATAGGATATATCGGCGTCACCTCGCTACGGGGGAGTTACTTCAATGTGATGGGACTACCCGTGCAGCGCATCTATACAGAACTGAAAAGGTTTTGAAAAAGAGGTGAAATTGACACTGCGAGGGGTCAAAATCCCCAGAAACCGAAAACATCCGCCGAGACATCACTGCGATGCCTGGGCGGCGTCTAAGCAGATGCCGTGGCACTACTCTTCCCCGTATTCTGCCAGATTCTCTGCTTCTTCATCAGGATCACCACTTCCCAAATCCATCATCGTAGAGTAGTTCTCCTCGGTGATGTCATCGTCGTTGGGACCATCCAACTCGATGTCGTCCTCGTCGGGCTTGTTGTAGTTGTCTTCTATCTCGACATCCTCGTCGCCGTCCTCGTCGCCGTCGTTGAACGATGAAGCAAACTTCATGCGCAGTTTCTCCTTCTCAGGCTTCAACTTGGCGAAGATAGCCTCTACCCACGTGCCCTTGGCCACCTCAAGTACTTCGTAGCCGTCGGCCACCTTCTTCTCGTACAGACCACCCTTCTTGTGAAGACGGTCTTTGGGCAGGGTCGTGGTAGAGATGTCGAAACCGCTCTCGATGATATCCTTGATACTCTGCGACAACGAGTCCCAACCGCCACCGAAGTTGCGGTCGAGCACCTCCACCAGTTTGGCGGCTGAGATATGACGGATGTTCTCATAGGTCAGGTCGGTCACTCGCATGATGGGGCGCTTCTTGATGGCCCACGTCTTCTTCTTCGTCTCGTTAAGACGTACCACACCTACCTTGTAGCCTTGCTTCTCGTATTTCGTCTTAACCAGTTGGGCATCGCTGTTGATCTCCTCGATCATGAATGCCGAACGGATGATGTCTACAAAATGTCGGGCGTTCTCTTTCACCTCAACATCATTGTCGGCACTTTCCCACATGCGGAAGATGTCGTTTTCCTGCACGTCCCAGACATTGCTCTTGGTGAGCGTCTTGAGCGTAAGTGTCTTCTTTCCAGTCTGTTGCTCCATAAATGATTCTTTTTCTTTGGTTATGGCTGCAAAGATATAAAATATTTAGGCCTTATGCAAGTATTTCCATGATTATTTTTCTTCCGCCATAAAAAGTAAGGTGCTCCGCTGACCAAAAGAAAGGTGCTCCGCTGGTCTGTCTTTCCTTATGGTGCCTCTTCGGCAGTAAGCGCCTTTGTGTGCATGTTGCAATTTTTTCTCTCGCAATTCTTCGGCAGTAAGCGCCTTTGTGTGCATGTTGTACTTTTTTTTCTTGTAATTCTTCAAAAACTGCTTTCAGCCGTCATTTTTGTCGGAAAACCCTTTGTTTATAGGGCTTTCGGATATGACGGCTTGCTCTTTGAGCCGTCACAAAGCCGTCATTTAGTTGGTATTTATATGTTGGATATTTCCCTAAATAGGTGTTTTCTGCCTGAAAACCAAGCAGTTCGCAATCACATCAATAGCAGTTTCAATTTGTTTCTCCTATAGAAACTAATTGTTTCTGCAGTGGAAACAAAA
>OCTX012100427.1_pt1 | contig 11873 bp, 17 predicted proteins | sample 1539691 | NCBI WGS metagenome assembly OCTX01 (sample SAMN02144231, study PRJEB22623) | gut metagenome | biome: sheep rumen | host: Ovis aries | place: New Zealand
CCTGTTCTTCTTTCCGGACCAGGCGCCTATGATGGCGTTGTACCTGGATATCTCCTTCTGCGAGAGGAGGCGGCAGGCATAGGGTACGGCGAAGACCTCGCGGAGGTCCGCCGTGTCGTCCCCCGCCACCTTGTCGAAGATCGCCTGCGCTTCTGCGACGACGTCGTCGGGGAGCTGCCTGAAGGTGCGGATGTTTTCTATCACCACGGGCAGGTTGTCGTCGACGATCCTGTTGGGGATTGTGTTGCCCTTGGCTTTCCAGGGGTAGATGCGGCAGTGGGTGTCCATGTAGAACTTCATGTAGCCGGGATTGGCCGCCATGTCGGCGACGGCCTCTTTGTACGATTCGCGCACCTTCTCGTCGTTGAACTCGGGGTATTCGTCCAAGGCGGCGTACATGAGCGTCTTGATGAAGGCGACGCCTGAGAGGGCCTTGAGGAAGGTGCCTTCCGGGGGGAAGGAGACGGAGGCGAAGAAGCCGGCGACTTGCTTCTTGAGGTTCTGCGCGACGGGTGCGAGCCTTTTCATGATGTCTTTCTTGGCGGCTTTCTTTACCTTGCCGTTTTCGTCGGTGACGGTCTCTGTCAGGTAGATGTCGGCGTATTCGGCGACGGAGTCGCTGTTGCCGTCGGAGGCATATTTGAGTTCGGAGCGCTCCAGCACCCTCTTGATAAAGTTCCGGTGGACCTTGTCGCCGACATCCTTGGCGAGGCGGTAGCTCCTGGCGAGTCGCTCGTCACGCTCCAGGTCCCTGACGCCCGTGGGATTGCCTTTGCGGTCGGTGAGCTCACGGTTTCTGACGTGCATGTCGGTGTTCCCGACGGGGACGGCGTTGAAACAGAGGGTGATGGATGTAGGGTAGATGTTCTTGAGTTTGTTGAATGATTCGGTTGACATAAAGGTTTTGAGTTATGGAGAATAGGGAAAATTCGGAGTTTCAGCAATATATATTTTGTCTGGTGCGTTTATAACTCAATCTCCTTTTCAATTTCGCAGAGTAGGAGGGCGTGCTGCATTTGATGCACATAAGTAAACTGCGCGCCGTTCATATCGTAAAGGTTCCAGCGCTTTGTTGCACGGTCATACCAAAGATATGTGTCTTTCCATTTGGTATGGATTTGCCATTTCTCGTAACGATTACGGTTTTTTGCTGGGGTTGCGGCTCCATTGTCGCCGACTTCCAGGAGGGTGATGCCGTTTTTCTCCAGTATTTTGGGAGTGAGGGGGATGGGGTCGAGATATGCGAGCCAAATTCCTCCATCGTATTGCTCTCTATCAAGTGGATGGCAGTGAACAGCACAAACAAGTCCTTTCTCCTCCAATTTAGCTTCTCCGTCTATGCCAACAATCCGAACTATTGTTCCTTTCTTGATACAGAGACCATCCCTATTCACACGAAAGTAGCCTCCAATCAACAGTTCATTTGCTTTCATATTATTTTTCCTTTCTTGCGTTAATTTTAGAAAAAGTTGCTGACGTGTCGGCGTTACCATTGCCATGTCCTGTCCGGCAGGTCGGCGGGGCTGTATATCTCTATGTAGTCCGGCTCGTCCTGCGAGGCCCAGAGGTACTGGATGATGACGTAGTCGGTCCTGTCCGACGGGTCGTCGCCGTCGTATGAGACGGTGATCTTCACCACCCTGTGGAACAGCGTGTCGGTGACGTGTCCCGGGATGCCGGCCGCGTGGTGCCTGACGCCCTTGAGGGACCACATCCCGTCCGCGGGTTTTACGACGGATCCTTCCGGGAAGTCGGCGGACACCGTCTCCCTGAGGTGTGCGTCCAGCAGTCCGATGACTTCGCATTCCCTCGGATTGCCGGTGCGTGAGGAGATGGCGAGGTTGTCCCTGTCCGCGGACTGCCTGCATCTCTGCACCAGGTGGAAGCCGACCTTTACGGCTACGGTGACGGCGAATGCGGCCATCATGCCCAGCATGATTATGTACAGTTTTTCCGTGATGTTTCTTTTCATGGTCTTTCTTCTTTTATTTGTTCTTGTCTTTTGTCGGAGAGGAGAGAGAAGTCGCCCCCCTTCCCTTCTCCGTCCATTGACGTTTCGGGAAGAGGGGCAGCCGTTGTTCCGCCGGAGGTTGTCAGCGGGTGTGGAAGGGGACGAGGACGGCCCTGACGGACACGTTCTCCTTCGTCTCCACGGGGGTGAGGAGCGCGGGCCTCTTGCTGTCGGTCATGCCGATGGTGATGGTCTCGCTGTCTATGTGCTTGATGATGTCCTGCAGGATGTCCGCGTCGAAGCCGATGGTCATGTCCTCGCCTTCGTAGGTGACGGGGACGGTCTCCCTGGCGGAGATATTGTACCCGGCGTCGGAGGCGCTCACCTCCATGGTGCTGTCCACGAGCGTCTTCTTGATGCTGAGTTTGACACAGCGCTGGCCCGCGCCTGCGCAGGTGGATATCCGCTTGAGTGTCGACAGGAACTCATCTTTCTTGATGGTCAGTTCGTTCGGGGCCTTGCCCGGAAGGATCTGTTTCCAGTTGGGGAATTTCCCGTTAGGTGACTTGATGGAGATGGTCGAGCTGCCGGCATGGAAGATGGCCGTTTTGGCGCCGAAGTCGATGGACACCTTGTCGTCGTCGTCCTTGAGCGTCTTCACCGCGGCGAGGAGCAGGTTCCCCTGCTTCTGCGGAAGGAGGAACGCCACCGGCGTCTCGCTCTTTATGTCGGGCAGCGAATGTACCATGAGGCTTTTCAAGTCCGACGTGACGATGTTCGTGCCGTCCTTGCCCAGTTCCAGCAGGACACTGCCGAACACGGGCCTCAGGGGGTCGTTCAGGCAGTTGAAAAGCGTGCTGGACAGGATGTCCGTGAGGAGCCTGGCGGGCAGTTCCGCGGTTACGGGGTCGTCGACGGTGAAGACCGTGCGGCGGAAGTCGTCAGGGTTGTAGGAAGGCATGGTGTGCCTGCCGTTGGAGAAGGCGACGCTTACGGCGATGCCGTCGGCGACGCCCTGCAGCCCGACGGTGTCGTCGTCGATGACGCTGAGCATCTCCAGGAGTATCTTTGCATCTACGCAGGCCGCCCCGGCCTCCCCGACGGAGGTGCCGGTCTCCTTGCCGGACTTCAGGACGGTGACGATGGACATCTCTCCGTCCGAGGTCGTGAGGGACACGCTGTCGCCTTCCGCTTTGATAAGGACGTTGCCGTCCATGAGGTTGAGGATCTTTGCCGGTATGGCCTTCACCCCGCGGGTGAGTGCGGCCAGCGCTTCCTTGGTGTTGAGTGTGATTTTCATGTCTGTTTGTCGTTTTGTTTTAAATTTGTCCGCCCCACTTCTTGAGGGAATCGACGTACTTCTTTGCAGCGCATCTGGACTGCCTGCAGGTGACGTATCTCTTCTCTTCGTTGTCCACGAGCGAACCGTGACGGCGGCATGCCTGGCAGGCCGCACTGCCGACGCGCTTTCCGCGGCCGGCCCTGAAGGGGCATTCTGTCAGGTATTCACCTTTCTCCTTCCTGAATGCCACCCCCACGTAATAGTCAAATAATCCTAACATAATGCTTGAAGTTTTTATGATTCACGTTTAATGCACGTGCATCAGGTTAATTGATAAATGGTTGTGTTTGTCTGTTAAAGTTCTTGTTAATGTGTTTACAAATGTTAATTGTCGATTTTAAAAAAAGGAACCGGAATGGATGCGCCCGGCGCAACAACAATCCTTCTGCTTTTGGAAATCTTTTTTTTGTTGAACAACTATTCCCGCCGGGGTGCCTGCCCCCGTTCCGGTTCCTGGTGTGGGCCGTTCCGTTACTTTTTGAACGAGACGCTGTGCGATACGTCGTAGCGGATCTTGTCGGGATGGTTCACCATCAGCGTAACGTCCTTTGACAGGTAGGCTTCGAGTTTCTTCTTGTCGATGGACACCTCCATCTTCAGGAACTCCGGCAGGAGCGCGGCCGCGTCATCGATCTGCTTCTGGTACTGTGCGATGAGCCAGTCGGGGTCCGATACGTTCAGGAACCGGCGGCTCGACAGGTTGAGGGTTGTGTCGCCCTCGGTGACGCGGCCGTGCATGTTCAGCCGTTCGGCGCAGCGGCCGACGATGTCCATGAGCACCTCGGAACGCTGCTTCCACAGTTTCTTGCTGTCGTCCCACGCTTTCTTGTTCTTGTCGGCGTTGGCGACGTTGTTGTCGTACGCTTCCTTCGAAGCCTTGATTGCGGGCAGGGCTTCCCTGAACTCTCCCTCGCCCGGTATGATTGCCGCGATGCGGTCTTTTGTCTCTTCGCTGACCGTCCCCTGCCCTTCTTCGCAGGCGTCGTCGAGTGCCTCGATGACGGCTTGTGCGTATCTGTTTTCTTCCATGTGTCTTTGTAGTTTGTTATTCAGTCATTGATTGGGTAATGCGGCGGGGCGCCCGCGCCCGGGGCCGTCCCCCGTCACATTGTCTTTTTTTGTTCCCGGTCGTGTCAGACGTATTCCGGAGTCCGTCCCTCGCGCCTTGCCGCGGCCGCCTCGGCGATGTTGTCGATGAACCTGCGGTCATTGCAGTTGTAGCCTTTTGCGGACAGGTCCGCGAGACCTTCGTTGAAGGCCTTGTGGAACGACTCCGACCCCTTGCGGAAATGCGAGAGCTTTTCCACGACCATGGCGATGTTCGGGTCCTGGTCGTTGAAGCAACCGTCGTACTGCCGGGGAGCCTGCTGCTGGACGGGCGGGGCGGCGTATGCCGGAGCCTGGGGCTGCCGGTATGCCGGAGGAACCACCGGCGCGGGCGCTGCGGGGGGTGCCGCCGCATAGGCGGGAGCGGGAGGCGCCTGCGGAGCCGCTGCCTGCGGGAAGGAGGCCCTGCGGCCCTGTCCTCCCTGAGGCGTCTCCGGCGCGCCGTTGTCGTAGTAGTCCGGCTCGTCCGCCGTGTCGTGCGTGGTGATGTGGAAGAACTTCAGGAAGAAGTACCTCTCGCTGAACGAGATGGCGCTGGCGGCGCTCTTGTCCATGTTGTTCATGTTCGCGGCGTCGCACCTGAAGGGCCCGAAGGACTCTCCGGTGTCGGCGTCGAACCACGTGTAGTCGGCTTCCACGACTACGAGGGCGTCCTTCTTCTGGAAGGTCTCGATCTTGTCCTTGTACTCGACGGGTACGGGGAACTCCTCCTCGCGTATGCTGCCGATTCGGTAGTTCGGGACGAGAAGGAGGTTGTTTTCGTCCATCAGTTCGCGGATCCTCTCCGCTATCACCCATCCGGGTGTGAACTGATAGGACGCCTTGCCGGTCTTGATGTTGATCTTCCCCGAGTCTTCGCTAGTCGCGAAGGTCTTGATGCTCTTCTGGATGGCTATGAGTTTCCCGAGGATGTTTGTCGGTTTGGATTGTTTTTCCATGTTTTTCTGCGTTTATTTGTTGTTTGTTTTCAGGTCGATGTAGGAAGTATCCAGGTTACCCAGTTCGACAATGGGTTCATACGAGTCGTTTTCCGGAATTCTCAGTTCTTCCTTTACGGTGTTTCCGGTGTCGTCGCCGTCCAGGGCGCCGCCGATGATGATACCTATCTCGAAGATGGTCATGCATGCCGAAACGATGATCAGCGCGAGGCACAGGCTTGTCTTTGCAGGGTGCGTCTCGGGGTTCACGGGCTTCGGCCTGTGGGGCCTGTCCGTAATTGTCAGCGTCATGCACGCGAGGATGATGACGTTTATCACGAGAATCGATATTGCGATAATGGTTGTCATGGTATTGTGTTTTTGATGATGTCTCCAATCAAGGGGAAAATGTTCCCCTTGATTTGTGGATGTGACATAACGGAATTTCCTTTCCGACAAGTGCCCGGAGGGAAAAACCGGCAGGTTTTCTTGACGGAAAGGAAATTACGTTATACTTTGGAGATATCTCCGGTGCCTTTTTCCTGTCCTAAAGGAGAATGAGCAATATCAGTCCGAGGTGTACCGGGTAGATGGCATAGAAGAGGTACTTGGCCGTCCGGCTTCTGATGAACCCGCGTTCGCCGTTGTACATGTTTATCGGGATGAACGCCAGTCCGGATATCCACTTGCCCTTGAGCATGCAGCAGCCTATGGCCGCCTGCGGGACGGGATGGCTGCGCAGCATGTGGAGCATCAGGATGAAGGCGAAGCCGGAACTGCCGAAGTCGGCGTCGGCGACGAAGGACGCTGCGGTGAGCCCCGCAAGGCAGACGAGCATCTTCTTCCAGTCGTTGCGGTATGCCTCCGCAGCCCAGATGCCGAGGTATCCCAGCAGGAGGGTGAACATGACGTTCAGCGTATCCATGCCCGCGAAACGCAGGTGGAGCATCGTCCAGGGAACCTGGGATATGAGCGCGAAGACGAGAAGGTTCAGCGCGTAGCGCTTCCTGTCGTGAGTATGGATAAATCCTTCCGTGACAAGGAAGGCGAATATCGGGAACGCCAGGCGCCCGAAACCCCTCATGAGGAGGAATGGCGTCAGCCCCCGGCTGCCGGGGAGCGTCGCGAGCACCGTATCCATCCATCCGGCGGTCCGGTGCATGAAGTAGGCGGCGTGGTCCGTGACCATCGACGCCATGGCCAGCACCTTGAGTGCGCTGCCGGAGAGGATTCTGAGGTTCATAATGCAAAGATAGTGAATTGTTCCGTCCGATGCGTCATCTCATGACCATCTGCTGCTTGATGTAGGATATCTGGCTCACCAGGTCCTTGTCTATCTGCATCATGGCTGAATACATGGTCTCCAGCCTGTCTACCGTGGCGTTGAACTCGAAGAGGAAGTTCTTGACCAGGCGGTTGACCTCGGTCACCTTCAGCTTCGCGAAATCGTCCTTCTTCTTCTCGTAGTAGACCGTCTGGGCTCTGTCGCGCATGGCCCGGGCTTTCGATACCATGGAGGAGAGACGGGAGATGTATGCATCCATGCTGTTCAGCCGGTAGGTCATCGACGCGGGGTCTTCCAGGCACGCAGGCGACGAAAGGAATGCCTGCATCGTGTCCGCTTCCCTGTGCATCGATATCAGTACCGGGTTGGTGATGGGAATGGAATCGGTGATTGAAAGGATGATATCTTGTTCTGTCATGGTTGATTATTTTCGTTATTCAATGTATTATAACCAAGTCTCTGATGTGTTTCATTTTTTTATTCCTATTACGCGTTGAGCTGTTTCATCCATCTGTCGATGAAATCTGTCATCGATTTGTTGTGAATCGGGTGGTTGTACGCTAGGTATTTCTGTCTCACAGTCCTGCAGTCCGGAGATAGTTCGATGGTGACGAGGCTCTTTTCCGGATGGTCCGTCTCACGCATCGTGAAGATGCGCGTCTGTCTTTTTGCTATGCGGTCGGCATATGCGGCAACGCAGTTGTGCTGCTGGGTAGCTTCGTCGATGAGGTCGTCATATTCGGTGATGGGACGTACGAAATACACGTTTTCGTGATATTCGCACCGGGCGAGCTTGCTGTCGCCTTCGGCGATCTGCTTTGCCTCTTCCTCCGCCTTTTCCTTCATCTTGCGGGCCATTATCTCGTCCCTGTGCTGGCGGACCAGACGGGCCGCGACGTCGTGTTCACGTTTCAATGAATCCCCGTCAATGCGCGGCTGCATGTTGAGTTGCGAGCACATGGACAGGTAGTCGTTGAGCAGCGGAAGTGCTTCCGTGGCGCAGATAGCCTCGTACATGTCCAGCCTGCCGAGGTAGTTCGACAGTGATATCCAGGTGAATACCGGCTTGCCGTCGAATTTCTTTGCCAGTATCGCATTCGCGGCTTCCAGGTTTTTTACGGTCCATCCGGTGTCATGTGCCGTCTTGATGGTGTCCTGGTTCACCTTGCCGGTCTTGTCAAGTTTACGGTACGTGTCCCACAGGGCCAGGTTGGTATCCTTCTGTAATACGGAATAGACCGCCTTCGACGTCTTGAAGATGTCTTTCGGACTGGTTCCGCGCTTGCAAAGGCGGTTGAACCGTTCTATTTCCTGCGGGTACTTGTAATCGCCCCTGAGGATGGATGCGCCGATGTCGTACCCTGCTTTTTGGAGAGTCTCCGCCCAGGGGGCGTTGAGGTATTCTCCAACCTTGAAGCCGGGGTTCTGCTCAAGCCAAGATGCGACATAAGGCTTCTTAAGCCTGAGTATCTCCATAATGGTCTTGTCGCTCTGCGGGATGACTGCGTTGTCCATGTACTTTGTGTTCAGGACCGGTTTTCCCACCCTTATGTCCGAGATGTTGACAACGGACACATCATGGTTGTTGTAACGGCTGTTACCGGATATATGGAACGTCACGGGGATGCACCAAATGTCACCTTTTTCACAGATATGGAAAAGGCTCAACGATTCGTCGCCGGTCAAGTCATAGTTGTTCGAGATATTGATTTTGACGTTGTTGTACTGCTCGTTTGTCGCCCATCTGTCGTACCGGTGCTGCAGAGTGTCCTGTGACACGAACATGTAACCAGTGCGGTTTAGTGTTATGCCGTTGGGATTTCCTATGATCGCACGGAAGTTATTGTCCCTTGCGAGGAACAGCAGCTTCATATGATAGTCCTTGATTTCCTTGTCTTCGGAAACCGTCTTTGTCTTGACCGGTTCTTTCTTTGTCGGCCGGATGCCGTATCCCTGGTCGTCCGGAGTTTGAACGTTGAATTCCGGGAACAGGGACGGCATGATTGCTATTGCTTGTGGCATGGTAGTTTTCTTGGTTAGGATAACTTTTTGCACACTCTTTTCAGTTTCTTGATGTATGCTTCCATGTCCTCGTAGTGTTCTTTCATGTTGCTGAAGGGAAGCCCTTTTTCGTGAGCCGTATCGGCGCCGTTCTGCCACCAGAGCATCACTTCCTCGTTGATGTCGAAGTCTTCGCAGTATTTTTGCAGGCAGGCCCTTGACGGCTCTTCGAGGTGTATGATCATGTCGCCTCCGGCGTCGGTGTAGGTCTCCAGCTCGACGCTGTCGGGCTTGTCTTCCCAAACAGGTTCCGTGGAGATTACACGGATATTGTTCTTTTCAAGGATATCTATGTTCCTCTTGAATTTTTTGTTCATGATCTGTCAGTCGCTAATGTGATACTGTCCTGCAGTGAGGCTGTGGTTTTTCCAGTCCTTGAAGTTTGCCCATTTGCGGATCTTTGTCCAGTCGGTGGGGCCGAAGGCTTCCGGTACGGTGCAGAATGCCTCGACGGCTTTGTTGAGGGTCAGGTCTTCGAGGGACAGGTACTTGTCAGGCCCCTGGCAGCTGAACCCTGTACCGTATTCGTTGCAGGGTTTGTGACAGGTGGAAAGGGTCACGGCGTTGCTGCCGAATTCGGATTCGTGCATCTTCCCGATGTTCATCCCGTCCGTGAAGACGGCATAGTTGTGAGCCGACAACTGCTTGTTGAGGTACACCTTGAAGCCGAATCCCTGGAGTTTCTCCGTAAATTTCAGGAAATTTTCTCTTGTCATAGTTTATCTGAGTTTTCGGGTTGATAGTCTTCCTCCTTGATTATCTCGGTTTTGGAGGCGAGGATTTCAGTGACGTTCTTGTCGTTGCCGTCCTGGTCGGTGTACCTTACGGTGCGGAGACGTCCGACGACGTGGAGGGCGTCGCCCTTTTCGACCTTGTTGAGGTCCCTATTGTCCTTGCTCTCGAAAGCCACGATTTTGTGCCACGTGGTTTCTATTACGGCCGTGCCGTCTTTTGCCTTGTAGCAGTAGTTGGTGGCAAGGGAAATCTGTGCGCAGGTTTTCCCCTCTATGGTCTTTCTGGATACCAGGCCGACATGCCCGATGAGTTCCACCTTGTTGAGTTGCTGGATCATGATTTTTTACTTTTGTTTTTCTTTAAGGGAATGATTTTTTCCTCCAGGAAGGAGTATATGGAGTCTTCGCCAATGATGACGTGGTCGAGGAGTTTGCATCCTATGGCGGAGAAAGCGTTCTTGATTTCCCCAGTCATCTGGATGTCTGACCGTCCGGGCGTGGGATTGCCCACAGGGTGGTTGTGGACCAGTACAGCGGAGCCGGCCTGGGCGCCGAGCATGGCTACGCAGGCGAGGCGCTTGTCCATGGTGACGGAGTCAAAGCCGCCGACGCCGAGCAGGAAATGGCCTTCTATCTGGCGGGCGTTGTTGACGAAGATGAGGAAACTCTGCTCCCTCCATTCGTCCTGCGGGGAATAGCAGTTCTCCTTTGCATATTCGGCTATTTCCATCGGATTGCTGCCGAACACCTTTTCGCCCTCCTTGAGGACGATACGTGTTATCTGGATGGAGTAATATTTCATTTTGAATAGAAATCAATATTTCTTTCCGCCGTGCATGTAGGGGCGGGTCTTGTTGAAGCGCATCTTCATTTCGACGAATGTGCCGATGTCGATGCCTTTTTCCTGGCAGTAGTCGATGACGCCGTTGATGACGGAGCAGACCTTTTCGATGGTAGGAGCAGATCTGTCGGTCAGTTTTTGCTGCCATTCATAAGCCGTCAGGGTGAATACACCCCAGGTGCTGGGTGCGGTTTTGGCTGTCCGCTGGCAGTTTTCATTCCTTAACCCGAGCAGGTCGCAGCAGCGGATAATTATGTCCGCGAGTTCGTCTTCGAAAGTCTGTTTGACGTTCTTGTCAAATTCCACCTCAAATTCATTGTCCGACTGGATGGACCGGATCAGTGATACGAATTGTGGATTTGCGTGACGGCGGTTCCGGTCGGCCTGTATGGCCTCGGCGACCTCCGTTCCGATGAGGGCAAGAAAATGAATGTTGCTGTAAATGGTGGTGTGCCAGCCTTTTTCGCGGGCCGTCTTGATGGCGCTGTGAACCCATCCGTTTATCGTATCTGTCGTTATTGTCTTGTTGTCCGACGTATTGGGCACAATGTCTCTTAAGGCTTCAGCCACTTTCGGTGACAGACGGGCTTCCGGCTCGATGTAGAAGATGTCCCCGGTGTTTTTATGAACCGCCGCGACGACTTTCCCCGGTTCATCCGGATCGTCGGTTTTCCAGGCGTCGATGCAGATGAAGCCTTCGCCGTTATTGTAGTCGTGCTTGACTTCGGAATAGAATTCTTTCATTTTTTTATTATGGTTTTTAGCTGGTGTTTATAACAGAGTATCTGTAAGCGGTTATATAATAACCACATACAGAGTTCTCACCTATCTAAAAACGGGTCTAACGGATTGGCTCTTATCCATATCTTGCCGTTTTCGCGAGCGACTTCACCGATGTATTCGACTTTTTCTTCTACTCGTGGAGTGTACATACGTTTCTTTTCTCCAGGCTCTCCGACCTGGATGAGCGTTGCCTGTTTTGCCTTGTATCCGTTGATGCATCCGGTGAAGAAACAGTTCACCTGGCAGAGGACGCCCTGGTAGCGGACAAAATGTCCGACTTTGCAGCTTTTGATCTGTCTCATAGGAGAAAATGAATTTTCTATTGGTTGTGGTTTTTCCGGATATCCGAACAGAATCCCGTCATCCCCGAGGTCGGAGAGTATAATTTGGGACGTTTCATATTCCTTGATGTTTTCTTCTGTTCCTTCATACAGGTCTTTTACGGCCCAGTGTTCGGCGAGCCAGAGGACGTGTGTGATTTTTTCCTCGAAGATGCCCGACAGTTCCTGCAGGAGCGTTTCGATGTCCTGGTCGATGGTCTCCGGCCATTCACCGATGCACTCAATGGCATACATGTCTTCCGACAGTCTTTTCTTGAGGTCTGTTGTCAGGGGATACGTCGTCCTGCAGTAGTCTATGACGTCGTCGTTGAACAGTTCCTTGATTTCATATTGCAGGACTTTTATTGCATCGGTGACGTGGCCGCCATAGCAGTCGTCGTTCCTGAACAGCGTTTTCATTTTTCGGCTCCGGTCCGGACTTTTTCCGAGAGAATCTCGTATTCCTTCTTCGATGTGGCGGCGAGCCAGTTGAGGCCGATTCCGTTGAAGACGTCGCTGCTCTCCTTGAGGG
>OCTX012159342.1_pt1 | contig 11871 bp, 8 predicted proteins | sample 1539691 | NCBI WGS metagenome assembly OCTX01 (sample SAMN02144231, study PRJEB22623) | gut metagenome | biome: sheep rumen | host: Ovis aries | place: New Zealand
GCGTTCTGCCGCGCGAGCGCGAACTGAGGGAATTCACGTCCGTGACACTCGATCCGGGCGAGACGCGCCGCGTCGTGTTCGCGCTCCCGCGGGACGCCTTCGCCATCTACGACGCCGACCTGAAGCGCGTCGTGGAGCCGGGCGAGTTTACGGTTTTTGTCGGAGGCGATTCATCCACGGAGAACGGCGCAGTCGTGAAGCTCCCGTGACCGCCCGGCTTGCCGCTAGTTGCGCCGGTCGCATGAATCGCGCCAGGCGGACGGGGTGGTGCCGGTTTCGGCGCGGAAGAAGTTCGAGAACGACGAGACGCGGCGGTAGCCGCAGCGGGGCGCCACTTCTTCGATCGAGAGAGAATGGGCGGACAGAAGCTCCTTCGCCCTTGCGAGCCGGACGCGGCGAATCTCGTCCAGGATCGAATGCCCGATTACGGCGCGGAAGCGCGCTTCCGCCGACCGGCGCGAGCAGGGAAGCGACTCGACCACGTCCGCGGCGGAAAGGCCGCGGCAGGCTTCTCGGCGGATGCGCTCGACTGCGTCCGCGACGGGCTTGTCGTATTTCGCGAGGCGGCGCGTCGACTCGCGGCGGACCAGCCGGAGGGCCGGGCAGAGCAGCAGGTCCGGCGGGACAGGTCTGCGCGACATGAGCCTCGCGAGCGCTTCCGCCGCGAGGTGCCCTGCGGCGAAGAAGTCGATCTCGACGCTGGAAAGCGACGTGCGCGCCCCCTCGCACGTTGTCTCGTCGTTGTCCACGCCGACGATGGCTATGTCCTGCGGGACGGAAAGCCCTGCCACTACGCATGCCGACGAAACGAGCGTGGCCACGTGGTCGTTTGCGGCAAACACGCCCGCCGGGCCGCCGAGCCCCTTGAGCCATCTCGCGAGCGCGGCTATGCACTCGGGTTCGTTCTCGCCGTGCCGCGCCGTGTCGAAGAACGCAGGCCTGAACCCGTGCTGCTCGAGGATGTCCGAGAACGCCTCGCGCCGGCGTTCGCTCCACGCCGACCTCTTCAGCCATCCGACGTAGGCATGCCTCGGAAGGTCAAGCGACAGAAGCTCCCTGGCGGCATGCCGCGCCGTGTCGGCTGCGTCGTTCACGAGGCTTGTCCCGCTTGGCAGCGCCGCCCGCTTCGGAGAGCCTATGAACACGACCTGCGTCTTTCCGAAGGCGGAAGGTGGCAGGTTGTTGTGCCCGGCGCTGCGGTTGACGATGAAGCCGTCGGGACGCCAGAGCGATTTCACCTTCGCGATGTCCTCGCGCGTGCGGAACATGTTGATCTGGTGGATGTTCCAGCCGTTGCTGGATGCAAACGACTTGATGCCGGCGAATATCCTCGCGTCGTTGATCCTGTTTGTGGAGTTTACATAGATTGCCGTCTTCATGGAAAGTATGATACCAAGTTTTCGGGGTGCTTCGCAATTAGAAAATAATAGTTGCGCAAATTGAAAATATATTTGGTACAATACTCCTGTGCGGACAACAGCCGCAGGTAAAATGCCAAAGGAGCGACAACATGAAGGCGATGTGCATAGACGAGTCGAGGAACTTCGTCTGGCAGGACGTGGAGGACCCGGTCTGCCACGGAGAGTTTGACGTAAAGCTGAAGGTCGAGGCCTGCGCCATCAACCGGGCCGACCTGATGCAGCGGCAGGGCATCTACGCGCCGCCGGAAGGATGGCCGCTCTGGCCTGGGCTCGAATGCGCGGGCGAGGTGCTGGAGTGTCCGCAGGGCGGGCGCCTCAAGGTCGGCGAAAAGGTGTGCGCGCTTCTTGGGGGCGGGGGATATGCCGAGCAGGTCGTGGTCCCCGAAGGGATGTGCATGGCGATTCCAAGGGGCTTCGAGCCGTGGGAGGCGGCCGGCATCCCGGAGGTCTACGCGACGGCCTACCTCAACCTCAAGGTCGTCGGGGAGATAAAGAGGGGCGAGACGTTCTTCATCAACGGAGGCGAAGGCGGGCTCGGAGTTGCGACGATCCAGCTGGCGAAGCACGTCTTCGGCGCGAAAGTGGTGGCGCAGGTCGCTTCCGACGCGAACGGAGAGTTCTGCAGGTCCATCGGTGCGGACGTCGTGTCGAACCGCTTCAAGGACGACCTCGTCGAGACGCTCAAGGCGAATCCGCCGGACGTCGCGATCGACCCCGTTGGCGGGCCCCTGATGGGCAAGTGCATCGCCACGATGCCGTACCGCGGCAGGTGGATCTCCCTTGCCTCCATGGCCGGGCCGGAAACGACGCTCGACGTCAATCTCCTTTGGCGCAAGAACCTCCGCGTCATCGGCTCGACGCTCCGCAGCCGCACGAGCGAGGAAAAGTCCGCGATACTCGCCGGGCTCGTACGCGAAGTCTGGCCCGCGTTCGAGTCGCGGAAGTTTGCGCCGTTCGTGCACAAGGTGATGCCTATTGCAGAAGTGGCCGAGGCGCAGGCGATCCTGGAGCGCGGCGAAAACCGCGGGAAGGTCGTCCTTGCCGTCTGAAGCGGAGGCGAAGATGAAATACGCGACTTCGATCTACCATCTCTGCCGTCCGGTCGACGAGGGCCATGCGATCGCCCTTGCGCGCGCCGGATACAACGACGGCGCCGACGGCACATGCTTCGAGCTGGCGGGCTTCCCTCCCGAGCTGAGGACGGTTGACGTCTTCCGGCGGATCGTCGCCGCGGTGCCGTTGCCGTCCATGTTCTGCACATACCGAAACGACGAGTTTCTCGGGGACGACGACGCAGCCCGCATGGAAGGGCTTCTGAAGGCCGCCGAGGCGGGAGCCGACTTCATCGACGTGATGGCCGACCTCTATGATCCTTCCCCCGACCAGATTTCGCGTTCTCCGGACGCGGTCGCGCGCCAGCGCGCGACGATAGAGGAAGTTCACAGGCGCGGCGCGAAGGCGATCGTATCGTCGCACATACCGGACCACCCGCTTTCTTCGGACCAGGTGGTCGCGCATCTGGAGTCGGAGGCGGAACGCGGCGCGGATGTCTGCAAGCTCGTTTCGGCGATGCCGTCCGCAGCGGACTTTGCTGCGGGCGTAGATGCGCTTGCGCGCCTCCGCTCGTCGTTCGACAGGCCGTACGTCTTCCTGGGCAGCGGCACTTTCGGACGGCTCTTCAGGTTTACCGGGCCGTCGTTCGGCTGCGGCGTGGAGTTCGCGGTGCATGACTTCGATCCGTCGGCGACATACGACCAGCCGACGATTCGCGCGCTGCGCCAGTCGATGGACTCCGTGCTTTGGCAGGCGCCGGGCGCGGGTTTCAGCCTTGCCGGCCTTGCGCGGCCCCGTAAGTAAAAACAAGAAACGGAGAAAGAACGATGAGTTGCGAATACTATGCCGGGAAGACGGCGGTGTTGACCGGGGCGGCAAGCGGAATGTCGCTCTGCACGGCCAGGACGCTTGTGGCCGCAGGGGCGAACGTGGTCATGTGCGACGTGAATGCGGAGGGGCTCGGGAAGGCGGCCGCCGAGGTCGCTTCCGTCGGCGGCGGGAAAGTGTACCCCCTCGTCACCGACGTGAGGAAATACGCCGACGCGGAACGCGCCGCTGCGCTTGCCGTCGAGAAGACGGGGCGCATCGACCTTCTCGTGAACTATGCGGGCGGAAGCGAAGCGAGGTGCCTCAATTCCTTCAAGCCGTTCTACGAGCAGCCTGTCGAGGTCCTGGACTGGGGCATCGACGTGAACCTCAAGGGGGCGATCTACTTCTCGCGCGCCTGCATGCCCTACATGGTCAAGGCGAAAAGCGGAGTCATCGTCTGCATCGGTTCCGTAATCGGATTCGAGGGCGACCTCCATTGCCCGATGTACGGAGCGGCGAAATCCGGGCTCTTCAACTTCGTGGTGAGCGCGGCAAAGGCCGGGGCTCCGCACGGGGTGCGCGCCTTCTGCGTCGCCCCGGGGCCTGTGCTCACGCGCGAGGCGATGGCCGGCATGGAGACGCTGCTCGGCCGCGCAAGTGAACCGCAGGAGATAGTCGACTTCGTGCTGCACCTTGCATCGGACCGCTGTCCGTCCGTAACTGGTTCGACGCACCTTGTCGACGCCGGGCGGCTCTGCGTCACGCGCGGCGCGAAATCCGGGAAGTGACTGGAACGGCAAAGCCGAGAGGAGGCCTTTGGTGAATCAATCTGACGAGCGTCGCTACAAGTGGGTGCTGCTGGGGCTCCTTGCCGGAATCTACTTCTTCATGCATGCCTCGCGGCAGGTGTTCAACGCCTCGCTTCCGCAGATAAAGGCCGATCTCGCGGGCCATGGCGCGACATACGCCCAGCTGGGGCTGTCGCGCACGATATTCCTCTTCGCCTACGGAATCATGGTCCCGTTCGCGGGCGTCGCCGCGGACTTCCTGCGGCGCAAGTGGGTGATCGTGATCGGCGCGCTGCTTTTCTCGACAAGCGTGTTCTTCACCGGCTACGCCGATTCCATGCTCATGCTGTTCGTCCTGTACGGTTTCGTGAACGGTGTCGGCCAGTGCATGATTCCCGGCGCGGCTAGTTCGCTCATCGCGCAGTATCACACGGAGACGCGCTCCACAGCGCTTTCGATCTACCAGTCCGCGCTTTACGTCGGGATACTGACGTCGTCGGTCGCAGCCGGATGGCTCGGAGGGGCCTCGTCCGGCGGTTGGCGCATCTCGTTCTGGGGGTTCGGAGCCGTCGCCGTGGCCTGGACCTTCGTGCTTGCCTTCTTCCTGCGCGACACTCCTGCGCTCGAAGTCGGCAATGCGGAGGCCAAGCCCAGGTTCGCCGACGCGCTCAAGGCGTTCTGCCTGAAGCCGTCGGCCTGGCTCGTCACTTTTGCGTTCGGCATGCTGGTCTTCGGGTCCAACTGCTTCCGCACCTGGATGCCCGCGTTCCTCCAGCAGCAGAAGGAGTGGAACCTTACGCCGGGATCCGCCGCGTTCCATGCGGTGTTCTGGTTCTACCTTGGCAGCTTCATCGGGATCGCCATCGGCGCAAGGGCGTCCGACCGCCTTTCGGCGAAGCACCGCGGCATCCGCCTCACGATAATGGCGATAGGGCTGGCGATATCCGCGCCGGCCATGGCGGCGATGGTCCTTGTGCCGACGCTCCCCATGAGCTGCGCGATGATGTTCCTTTTCGGAATCGGCGGCGGCTTCTTCGACTGCAACATCTGCGCGGGGCTGTTCGACGTCGTCGCGCCGCGCTACCGGTCTGCGGCGATGGGATTCTACCTCCATGTGGCGTTTCTTCTGGGATGCCCGGCGACAGCCGTGCTCGGATGGGTCGGACACAACTACTCGCTTCAGGCGGGAATGGCGATGTTCGGCGGAACATACGCGCTCGGGGCCATCGCGATCTTCGTCGCCCGCGCGTTCTTCTTCCAGCGTGACCAGGTTCAAGACGAAAGGACGGCATGAAAAGAAGTTATGCATCAGACGTGCGCCGCATGGCGATTGGATGTTCCGTTGCCGGGCTGGCTGTCTGCCTTTGGGCGGCGACTCTGCGCGCTGCCGGGGCGCCGGCGGGGGAGAGCGTGGTCAAGTCGAACGCGGACTTCACCGTGACCTGGAACGCCGGAGACGGCACGCTGTCGTCGCTCGTCCTGAACGGCGACGCCGACCGCATGAACTGGATCGAGGGGACGGCGGGCTGGGGGCAGGTCCGTCTTGTGGCGCAGTCCCCGGGAAGGTCGTTCCAGAATTCCACCGCCTTCCTGTTCAAGGGGATGCGGCAGGAAGGGGAGTGGGTTGTCTCGTCCTACGAGATGGAGAAGTGGGAGACGCTGCGCGCCGAAGTGCGGCGGCGCGTCACGGACGAGGCGCTTGAGGAGGAATACGTGTTCTTCAACGACGCTACCTGGCCCGTCTACTTCCGCAGAGGCGATCTCGGCATCCTCGCGACGTTCAACGACTCGTACGGCGACGCCGCGGAGTGCATCGTCCGCCGCTGCCACGCGCACATCTGGTGCGGCGGCGAGAACTCGTGGGTGCACGCGCTCAAGATGGGGCCGTTCCCGACGGAGCTCGCGCTCGTCCTGCAGAAAGGCGACCTCGACGCCTATTCGGTGCGCCGCCTCTGGAGTGAATCGTCCAACGACCGCGGCGACTTCGAACTGCATCCAGGCGCCTTCGTGCTGAAGGGAGGGGAGTCGAAGACCATCGCGTGGAAGGTCGCCGCCCATCCGGCGGGCAAGTTCGACGAGGCTCTTCTCCGGCTCGGCGGCGTCAAGATCGACTTCCGCCAGGAGACGATCTTCCCGGACGAGACGTTCGAGGTCGACATGACCGCGCCAGACGGATCCGTGCGCCATTATTCGCGCAAGCCCGACAGGGGCGTGGGCGAATACGCCTTCGAGTTCGAGGCCGGCGGAAAGAAGGCGAAGGCGTTTGGCTACTGCTCGCCGTCGCTCGAAAGCCTGCTCGACAAGCGCATCCACTTCATTGTGCGCAACCAGCAGTGCCTCGACAAGGACAGTCCGCTCTACGGCGCGTACCTGATCTACGACACCGTCGACGGACGGCAGTACTTCGACTACCGCTTCCGCGACTTCAACTCTTGCCGCGAGCGCCTCGTGATGCCCGTCACCATCGCGCGGTGGCTCTGCTCGCACAACGACCCCGAGGTACGCGCCTCGCTCGACCTCTTCGAGCAGTACGTCCGCCGCGAATGCTACGACGGCCGCACTGGCGCGGTGTACGACACGATCGGCATGGACCCCAAGTTCAAGCGCCTCTACAACGCGCCGAGCTTCTCGCGGCTCTGGTTCGAGCTTTTCAACCTGACGCACGACCCCAAGTACCTTGACGACCTCGAGAAGACGCTCCTCGGGTTCTATGAGCTCGGCGGCGAGAAGTTCTATCCGAACGGCGCGGACTTCTCGTCCGACATCGCGCTCCTCGAGCGCGAGGGACGCGACGCGTCGCGGCTCCGCGAGCACCTGAAGCGGCACGTCGCGAACATCTTCGCTAACGGACTCCACTACCCCGCGCACGAAGTCCGCTACGAGCAGACGATCGTGTCGCCGGCTGTGCACATCCTCTCGCGCTACTGCCAGCTCATCGACCGCCGGGAGGACATCCTCGCGCAGCTGAAGGACCATGTCGAGGCGCTTCGCCGCTTCAACGGCAACCAGCCCGACCACAGGCGGCACGAAATGCCAATCCGGCACTGGGACGGATTCTGGTTCGGGCGCAACCGCATGTACGGCGACACGCTGCACCAGCACAGCTCGTTTTCCGCGCGCGCTTTCATCCTCTACGCGGCCGCGTCCGGCGAGAAGGGCTGGCGCGAGCGGGCGGAGAGGATACTGCGCAACTGCCTCTGCATGTTCAACCCCGACGGCACGGCCACGGCAGCGTTGATGCTTCCGTTCTCCACCGTAATGCTCGGCAAGGACGGCGAGCCGCTCTTCCCGCGCCAGCTCGGCGAAGGCCCCGATCCGTTCGTGAACGACATGGACCTCGCGCTCTACATCGCCATGGCATCCGGTCTCTTTGGCGATTTCGGCGGCGAGCCTGTCGATTCGACCTATGGAGCCGTTGCCCGCGGTGTCAAAGCTTCTAAGAGAAGGTCCGATTGATATTGCGCGGATGGGTTCGGTAAAATGTCAACAAACAAAGGAGGCATAGTCATGTCCGTCTATAATTTCGCGAAATTCACGGGGTGGGGCAAACCCTCCAAGTTTTCTAATGGCGTAGTTGCGCTTGGCGCGGCAGTCGCCGTGGCGCTGGCGTCGGGTACGGCTTCGGCGCGGACGATTGGCGTCACCGAAAATCGGGACGCGAACGGCGTCCTGACGTCGGTCGACCTGACTTTCTCCGAGGAGTCGGCGGACACGGCCAACAAGCTCTATGTCGCGTATGGCACGTCCGACGGCGGGAATGACATCTCCGCATGGGATTCCATCCAGTATGTGAGGGACGTGCCGGGTAACGTCACATCGGTGCCGAACGTGTCGCTTCCCACTGGATGGGGCGAGACAATTACGCATGTCAGGTATTTCTTCCTCTCTAGCATCGATGGCATTCCCGGTGCAATGAAGCTGGAATACATAGCTTCCAGCGGAAACTCGGGCCAAATCGGACAGCATGTGCTGACTTCGTTCATCCCCAACGGCAACTCAGCCGTGGAGGTGAAGTTCGCGTTCAACGAAGCGAACGAGAGCGGACAGCCGTCCGGCCACCACAACATCTTCTGTGCGCGCGGCGAGTCGACGTGGCAAAACACATTTACGCTCTTTTGGGTAGACACATACTGGAAGTGGGACTACGACAACGGGTCGAAGTCGACATCCGATTTCGGTTCGCCCGGCACTGCCGTCCATACGCTCCGCGCCGACAAGGATGGTCTTTTTGTCGATGGCACTTTTGCGACCGGCACCGATCCAAGGGACTCGACGTTCACGGCAGCCGGCAAGATGTCCATTTTCGCCTCCCACACGAACGAGGTCAGCTGGGGCAACTGCGGAAGCTGGAAGCTTTATTCGTTCAAGGCGTGGAGCGATGGAGCCAATCCCTCCACGCTGGCGCTCGACCTTGTTCCCTGCAAGAAGAATGATGGGCCTGTCTGTCTCTACGACAAGAAGAATGGGGAGTTTCTCCTGAATACAGGAAGCGGCTCGTTTACCGCAGGCCCGGTAGACGCATCGGATGTCGTCGTCGAAGCTTCTTCTGACCTTGTCTCCGTCCCAAGACAGGGATGGATGACGACAAATGGGACGTTCTATCCCTACATCGAGGGCAGCCCGGTCTACCTTGTGGAAGTCGCGCCTGGCGATACCAAGTCCATCAGCGAGGTCACGTTAAAGGAGATGGCGGTCAACGGCGCGTCGGTCACGAACGACGTTTCGTTCGCGGCGTTCACGTCGGGCGATCCGGGCAGCCGGACCGGCACGCTCATCAAGCGCGGCGAGGGCACGCTCAGGTTCGACGAGGACATCTCCGCCTTCAAGGGCCCCGTACACATCGAGGAGGGCGTTGCGATCGGTGTCTGCTCCAATTGCTTCGGGTATACGGTGCATGGCTCTGCCGGCAGCGTGAACCAGCGCACATACGTCCACTCCGGCGCGACGCTGGTGATGGACGCCGTAGAGAACCTGCCGAGGTTTGCGGAATCGAATGCAACTTACTACGAGGGCGATGGCTATCCGGGGATGGGCGGGGCGTACGTGGCGCGCAACGGCAACACGGCCAGCGGCGAAAGTTTTTGGCAGTTGGGGTGCGGGGCTCGCGCCGTTGGGCCTGTCAGCCTGTATCTGGACGTTCCGGGCGGCGGAGCGGTGGCAGTGGTGTATGACGGGGCGGGCGGACAGAAGGGCAGCGACTTCAGTCTCAACGGACAGGACGTGCTCATGTATGGCCGCGCCGTCGAGTCGACGTTCTATGCCTTCGCCGCCGGAATCAATGAGATTGGCAATCTTGTCGTCTCGAATATGACCCTGCGAACCGGCGGCAACTCCGGGCGCATACTGCCGAAAAACGGCAACAATTCCACCATTCGCTTTTGCGGCGGTTCGCGGTGGCGGTGGGATAACTACGACAACGCCAAAGGCGCGCTGAACAATCAGACGGCCACGCTCTACATCGACGACTTGGAGTATATTTGTCTTTGCAACGGAAGCCTCGACAATAACAACTACGGCGTCAGCCCTTGGGGCGTCACCAACGGAACCACGAACAACTGGTATCGCGGGCCGGTCGTCCTGAACGACCACATCCGGCTCTACAACAACTTTTCGCCGCGCAATGCGAGCAACAAGCGCAGAATGGGCATCAGCCTCTCGGCGAAGGTGAGCGGCCCGATGGGGTTCCGTCCGTGGGTCGATGCCAACGGCGTCGGCTGGGGCGACGGCGTGCGGCTCAACCTGCTCTATCCCACGAACACGTTCGAGGGCGGCATCGTCATGGACGGCGGGTCGCTCGGTGTCTGGCGGGAGAGGGCTGTTCCGTCGCAGGAGGGCGCGGGTCTCGTGAGCATCACGAACGGATACGTCTATTTCGGACGATACGGAGACGAACGCGCGCCGTCCACGGAGAAGTGGGTGGACTTCACGATGCCTGTTACGGAGTTCATCGGCGAGTGCGCGGTGACGAACGGCACGGGCTTCTGGCAGGGCCTTGTGAAGAAGGGCGAAGGGACGCTCGACTACAACTCGCAGCTGGACGGCGCGTACCTTGACCTCCAGGAAGGCACGGTCAAGTTCAACACGCAGTACCGCGAGAAGTACTCCGGCGACTATGCACAGTACGCGCCGACCGGATACGATGCAGCGCTTCCCGCGTTCACGACGCTCAAGGGGACTACTGGAACGCTCGACCTTGAGGATGTCGGCGGAGCATACACCGTGGCGAACGTGGAGGGATCGCCGTCCGTCACGAACGGCAACCTCACGGTGACGAACACCTGGACGCTCGCCGCGGCAGATCTCGGCATGGGGACGGCAAACGTCTCGGGTGCCCTGACGTTCGGCGAGAACGCGGCGGTTACGGTGACAGGCGACATCGATTCCCTGCAGCGTCCGTCAGGCGGATTCCTCATCGCAAAGGCGGCGAGCATATCGGGTATGCCGTCCTTCCACCTTGCAGGCTGGAGTCTCCAGAAGTGCGGCGGAGAGCTCCGCCTAGTGAAGCCCGGCCTAAGCATCATCGTCCGCTGACGCGGCACATCTGCCGCGTTCAGCTATGGGTACGCCTCGGCGTACGGAACGACCTTGATCACGCCGCTCCGCTCGAGTTCGCGGAGCTCTTCGAAGATGGAGCGCAGATCCGCAGCCCCGTTGGGGAAGGGGCGCCAGCCGATCTTGTCGATGCCGTGGAACATGAGAGCCAGGCGAACGCGCTTGTCGTCCAAGGCCTTCTTGACGGCGGCGCGCGCCTGCTCGCGCGCTGAGCGCTTCATCTCGTCGTCGCCGCCTATGTTGGGACGGCGGAACTCCTGGATGTCGAACCCGAGGCCCTTCACCAGCTTGTCGACGTCTGGGGTCCATGCGTTGAACGGGAGGCATATATGCGTGACGCGGATTTGGGTGTTGGACTCGATGGCTGCTACTGAGTCTAGTATCTCATGCCTTGCATCGTCCGACTTGCCTTCGGCGATGAGGGTGTTGAGGTTCCTGTGCGTGCACGTGTGCGAGGCGATTTCGTGTCCGGCCTTGGCGAGTTCGCGGACTTGTCCCCAGGTAAGCGAGTTGGTTGACATGCCGATCCGGTCGGTGATGATGTTGAACGTCGCCTGGTAGCCGTATTCGGCGAGGAGAGGCGCTGCGAGCGTCGCGTGCTCCTTGGAGCCGTCGTCGAATGTAAGTACGACCTTGAGCGGTTCGCCGGCCTGCGCGGCCGTGGGTTCGTCCGCGATGGAAGCGGCCGCTGCCGCAAGGATCAAGATGCACGATGCAAGTAAGCAGGTCTTCATTTCAGTCTCCGTCGATGGCTGTCCTGTGCAGGCGAGTCCCGCCTGCTTTCACGCCAGAAGCGTTTCTCTGTAATTATAGCAAAACGGCGGCGCCATGTCACAGCTCATGTTTTGTGTATTGCCTCGATCGGGGACAAAGTGGTAGAATATACCACATAGCGCACCATTTGAACTGCTGAACCCATAATGAAAGAATCGTCTATGTCGATTAGAAAGGGAATGATTATTGCCGCCGCAGCGCTTTGCGCCACAGCGGGAAGCGGCGCGGCGACGCGCGCCGAGAAGATCAGGGCGAAGCTCGAGAGCCCCGACAGGGACTATGTCTTCGTCGTGATGCACCGCGGCGACTGGCGCCACGCGCCGGAGAACTCCGTCGGCGCGATAAAGGGATCGATAGAGCACGGCGCGGACATCGTCGAGCTTGACGTCGCCAAGACGAAGGACGGACGCTACGTGCTTCTGCACGACAACGTCATAGACCGCGTGACGGACGGAAAGGGTGCGTGCTCAGAC
>OCTX012101841.1_pt1 | contig 11868 bp, 14 predicted proteins | sample 1539691 | NCBI WGS metagenome assembly OCTX01 (sample SAMN02144231, study PRJEB22623) | gut metagenome | biome: sheep rumen | host: Ovis aries | place: New Zealand
GTTCTTCAGGACTGTTCCGTCCGGCATCTTTGCTTTGCCGTCAACCCACTGCGGTTTCTGCTCTTGAAGGGCATTGAATCTGAATGCTCCGAGAATATCCAGTCTCAGTTTGACTGTACAGTAGCCACCGTTCCCGCCCTGATTCTGACCAAAGCAGTAAGCATAGCCGTTTTCTGCATATTTTACGAACATGGCAACATGAGAAGAAGGACAGCTAGAGCCTTTTGCCCAGAAGAGCCAGTCACCAGGTTTCAATTCATTAACATTTGTAATGAATTTAACATATGCTGAATACTCGATTCTGTTATACCAGTATCCATCTGCCCATCCGGTCCTGGTCGGCAACACCGGAACATTGACCCATTTACAAAAAACCTTGAACGCATCTACGCATTGAGCACCGTATACACCGTCATAATCAATAACTTTGCCGTTATACGCCTTAATGAAAGCTTGTGCTGTTTTCACCGTCATTTTCTTCACCCTCTTCCAACGAAAAAAGCGGATCATCTAATCCGCCATTTATCCGCAATTCAATCAGAATCTCATCAAGTTCTTCTGTTGAAAGCGGATCATATGAATTTTTTATACCGATGTTTAACATTTTCTTTTTCGATACACACATACTTCATCGTTGTATCAATAGCAAGAGCAGAAAAGAAGAGCGGTAAATGATCCGCTCTTTTTTCCTAATCGAATTTAGTTTTTGGTCTCACTGAGACCTTTTTTGCAATTCGTTTGCGATATTTTTACAAATTAATCACACGGTAAGGATTTGCACCTTACATGAAAGAGTTTATTGACCTCGAGTGCGACAATCATGTATGCATCCATGCTCTTTCATCACTCCCAGCGTCTACCTATTCCGCCACATGTGATCTCGTATGCTGATCAGTAGAAATACCAAGACCAAACACGCTTAACAATTCCCTTGTAATCGTTAGCATGGAAATCTTCTCGATTTTTCCGTTGTCTCGTTCTGCGATGAGCCAACCTTTTTAACCTGTGGCTACGCTTCTCAATCCAACCCATGTTTCACCTCAAACAGCCTTTCTCATTTTCCTTGGTTTGCCATTCTTGAAAAGGCGATGCTCTTTATAGAAGTTTCTTCGGTAAATGATACGTCTTACTCCTCTTCTGAGTAATTCAAGATTGATCATTTCTCACCTCTCGTCAGATTTAACTTCGAAGAATTTAACTTAGACCGCTTCACCTCGGTGTAAGGAAAATAAACACGATCTTTTTTTACTTGCAATAGACTCGTCTGCTTTTTGAACAATCTCGTCTTCAAAAAAGTACGATCTCGTCTGATTTTTCCGATTGTGCTTGAACGATAATTGAACGATCTCGTCTGATAAAACGATGCCTTTCTCACTGCTTCAGTAGCCGATCTTTCACCGTCAATCCTCAGATTTCGGAGGGCTTGGTTTGAGATTTAACTTAGATGAATTTTACTTAGAACGCTTCATTTCAATTTAAGTAAAAGAAGTACGTTGCTTTTTTGCTTACAGCGGTTTGTGATTTAAAGTTTCCTTTTAATTTGATTTTTTAAAACTGTCCATATGCAATGTCGTAAAACCACTGTGCAACAGGTAAATTAATCCAACCAGTATAAATCATATCTGCACCGCCTTCTTGCGTTGCATTAAGAATTAATTCAGAAGTATCCCAGTTTTCGTCTTGGATGTTCCACGCGCCTCTCAACACTCCGTTAGCATTTGGATTTGTCGAATAATAGAAATTGTTAAGGCAGAAATCTAATATTTTCTTTGCCGTTATTTTGTATCTTTCTGTCCCATCAGCAAGCCACGAAAAGTAGTATGCATTCCACGCAAAATTTGTTGTATAAACGTGATCTGTCAATCCATAAATATCTGCTCCGTTTATATTTGAGCCAGGACCATTTCTAACTGCCCCAACGGGAGCGATCATGCTATCAAGGTAATCTAACAATCTGTACCGAAGGGTTCTCCATGTCGCAACATTGCTATCATTAGGTAAGTAATATTCAGCAAACGCAAGCGCAAGTGCGCAGACTGATTGATCGCTCATTGGTGGACGCCAATACTCTAAACGTGTATTCATTTCATAGCAACATTTGACCCTTCCATCTTGAAGTGTATTATTTTCGATGTACTCAATCGCCTTGTTTATAGCGGTTGCATATGCACTTTTATTATCTGTATATGAATATGCCGCCGCCAAAGCAGTAATCGCATGCCCCGTAAACATCGGTGACGGAACTGGCTGATATGCTGAAGCAGGGAATGACCCATCTTCCAACTGAAGTCCTATCAAATATTCAGTTACGCGTAATGCGCTTGCGATATATGTGGATGCTCTTTCAGTGTCAAGTTGAGCCATTTGTAGCATTAATACTGCATTTCCCGAATTACCATTGACGTATGTATCTCCATCCGTTGCATCTGCCGCTCGATACGAACCATTTTCTCTTTGCAATAAAGAAATACTATCAAACACTTGTCTTCCAAGAGTCAAATAATATTCATTGCCTGTATACTTCCACACATGGAAGAAACATACAATAGCTTGCATATTAATGTATACTCGATGCATGCTAACCCAAGCACCAGTATCAAGTCTGTATCTTTCTTTAATTCTTTTTCCGTTGGTGGCACTATCGACAGCATACGAATTGATCCAATGCAGTATTTCATCTGCTTTTTCTGTATATTCGTTAGTTATACCGAAGGTATACTGATTGTTAGCCACATCATACGCAACAAGCAAGCGGTTACCATTTATATCATATGCCGAATTCAAAATGTTTCCGTCCACATCGTAAAGTCGGTTGCTCATTATTGTTCCTCCGTAAGGAAGTAAGCGGTGTCATTAACTGCAAATGAATATATAGCTTCCGTAGATATTGACGGAAAAGCACCTGTATTTTTTTGGAATACCAAACAAACATAAGCGGTATTCTCAAGTAAAGAAACATCATTTAAATCTTTTTTTGACATACCGCCAACATCAACATAACCAAGGTATTGCTTGGCACTGTCATAGCACCGTACTCCAAATCCCGAGTTACTTGTCCAACCGCTCCACGATCTTCCGAACGGGCAACCTGCTACAGTGATTGTTCCCGATGCAGGGATGAAGTCCGTGTGTGCACGATATGTTACTGATGTGTTTATCTCTCCTGTTGTAGAATTGATATCGCCAATACCCGCTTCTAAATTTTTATAATTACTAGCAAAATAGAATTCACCAACAAACGTGGTGCTATTAGCAACATACCAATATATACGAACGTATGCCGCCGCAGGGTTCGTAATGGAAATGCCAAGCATATTTGGATTCGTGGAAGGATTGAAATTTACACGAATCTGTTCTAGATAATTTTTCGAGTTATCATAAACTACAACAGTCCATACCTCTTTTCCAGAAGGAGCATTTTTATAAACAATAGTTGTTTTGTTATTAACGGGGATATAATCATCGGTAATTGCGCTTGCTTCTCCCGCGCTTACTTCTTCGCCATTTGTTGTATCAAATGTCTTCCCTCTAGAAACAGATGTCGGAACATACAGTTCTAATTCAGTATTTGATTTCACTGTAACATAAACGGTAAATGTTGTTGTCTTACCACCATAAGTAACAGTTATTGTGCTAGTTCCTTCTACGAGTGTTCCACTCAGTGCATATGTGTTAACTACCGCTGTTGTACTATCTGAATAATGAGCAGTAACCACAAGGTCGGTTTTCAGCGAATCGAGTGAAGCTGTATTGTAAACTGTTCCGTTCTGCGTATATACTGCTGAAATTCTTGTCAGATTAGCAGGTGGATACATCGCTGTGTGCAATGCATTAATATACGTCTGCCCGTTCGTGTCTTTAAAAGCAACAGCTTTTGCGAAATTCTCCAATGCTTCTTTAAATTCATCAGTTAATCCTTGATTGGCACTTATTTGGCTCTTTAACTCTGAAATCTCATCGCCTGTCTTTTTTGCATCGGCAGCTGCACCAGTGATGGAGAGGCTGGAATCTACAACCGGAGTTGTCGGAGTCAGGTTTTCATCCATCCATGCCTGGACTCCCGCAATGATCGCCGGAGTACTTGTGGCATCGATAGCCCTCTGGAACAAAGAAAGATCTGACTCAGATTCAATAGCTCCATCTTTCGGTGATCTTTCGATCATTACTATGAAATTTGCAGTGCCGTGAACCTGACCATCGATCAGTAACTCAAACACAGCTTTTCCTGCAGCTGCAGTCATCTGCTCAGTCACTTCGACAGATACAATGCCTTCTGATACAGTGCAGTTGTTCACGATCAGACAGCCATCAGGCTTCTTGCCGACAATGGCTGCTTCGGTTGTAATGTACTGGTTTCCCTGATAATCGATCAGGGTAAAATTCCAGATCTCATTTTTATCGTACTGATTAACGTGGATGATCAGCGGAGTAATGTTGCCGGCATCCAGCCTTAACCTGTAATTTTTAATAATTGACATTGTTTATCCCTCTGATCGCGTCAGCAATCTTAACCTTCGGCCTGCCGATCGTGACGCTTTTATATCTTTCTCTCAAGCTGTCGTATTTGGTTTTTACAACCTTAGATTTTGCTTTCACACCGAGCCGATCATAGTCGATCGTAACCGTGTCACACATGCTGACGTGCTCGATATCATTCAGATCTACGTTCGGATAGAATTCAGCGTCGACAGTGCTCAAGATCTGATTCGTTGCATTGCGTGAAAGATATGATGCTGCCCAGGTTGCAAGCTGGGCCTGTGTCGGTGCTGAATCAAACTCTCCGGAAACATCGATTGCCCGGCATCTCTGGTAAGCAAACGGATTGTCTGAGATGGTGATCAGTCCCGATTCAGTAACAGTGCCTGTCTCTTCATCGACATAATATGCATCAATAGCTGTGTATGATTCGCTGATATCAGTTTCGACTTTCAGCCCAGTCAGATTTTTTCCGTACTTGATCCGGACACCATTGTCAGATCCGCGGGATTTGTGCAGAATAACATTCCAGTTGTCCCATTCAAATTCACCACCAAACAGATCAACAATCGACCCGCTCATGCCCATCAGAGCCGTTCTGAGCGCCACCGGCTGTTCCAGCTTAATCGTCTTCGTTGATGTAAATTCGATGTCTGAAGTAAAAGTAAAAGGCACTGTATCTCCCAGTGCCCATCCCTTCAGAAATTCTTCCATTGCTTTGGCTGCATACTTTGTGTATCCGGTATTCGCTGCACAGATAATTCTCTTCAGCCTATATGAGATATGTTCGGCCTTTACAGTGCACAATCCGTTCATCGGCTTGGAGATCTGATAGATCTCGAAAGCCTGATTTCTTGATGTCTCATTCGGTTTGGCAACAACATGCCTGCCGACCTGCAGCTCATCGAATCCGTATCCTGTGACTGGATACTTCAGCTCAAGTTCGTATGCTCCGTTTCTCTCTTCAGTAACATCGCACGTTTCCGAATCCGGAAGAGCCGTAATGCCAAGCGTATTGAATGATGTCGCATTCGATTCATAGATCTTCGGAATCATAAGCGCCACCACCTTGGTGTTAATTCCAGATAGTCAGCATCGCCGACATAAATAGTATTATGCCCTGGCTTCAGTGTCGGAAAATTCATGTCGTAAATGTACTTGCCGGCTGATACATAAACCTGTTTGTCTGCACCGTCAAAGCTCATTTCGCTGATTGTCGCAACTTCCCTACCTGAATCAATGATCAGATGCTCATTGCTTTCTTTCCAGTCAGTTGAATCGATGGCCGAAACGCAGTCCTCATTGATCCCATAAATCGCCTTCTGATTCCATCTGGTGTCTTTTGTCCCGCCGGAATAATATACATGGCCTAACGGCTTGGCACTCTGATCGGTCTCGTTGTAAATCTCGAATGCTTGAGATCCGTCACTGTGAACCAGCTGATCACCCACATAGATCTTCTGACCAAGTCCGGCAGCCAGATAGAAAGTAATGTTTGTTGATTCAACTGAATAATTGTGCTTGATGATAAACGTTCTGCCGTAGTCCGGAACCGTTCTGATTCCCGGAACAGTCGCTCCGGCATCATCTACTTTAAAGCCTACACAAAGTCCGCCACACGGCATTTCGATCCTGAATGTAATCGGATCTGAATGTGCAGGCATCTGATATGTAAAGCTTGTATACCATGTTTCCGGAAGCAGATTAGTGTATAAATTCGGTTTCAGCAGCTCCACAACATTTGCATAGGATTCAATCACTCTGCTGTGAGCAATGCTTCCGGATCTGGTGAATTTCATTGCCTGCTGTCCTTCAGGCAGAAAGCGCTGAGGCATGCAGTTGAAGATGATATCAAGAACACCACCTTCATTATCTGAAGAACCAAGCTCCCATGCTGATTTGAACGTTGCCATTCTGAATTCATTTGGCAATCCATCCAGCCACAGCTCATGATATCCGGATGTCGACATCAGCTTCGATCTGAGAGCGCTCAGATTGATATCCGGATCTCCTTTACAGTAACAGGAAATCTTCATCGGGAAGTTCTCGAAGCTTCCGTCTTCCTCTTCAATATCACCGTTTTTACCTGGGATATGAATCGAGTTGCTGATCTTTTTCGGAGCGTCAAGATAATTTACCGATGTGATTTTTACATTGTAGTCACTTGAGACAATGCCCGCATACGAAAAATAACTTGGTTTCATGCATAGCTCCTTCTCAGCTCGTTAATAATAATGTCGACTGCTTCTTCAGCGATCTCTCTTGATGTCGCCCCTTCCGGAACGTTAAATGTGATATTTACCCCGCCAAGATTATTGGTTGTTGTATTTCCCTGCAGTCCTGAAAGCCTTCTGCCATCAGTGATGATCTGTTCAACAGGAACAGCTGCAGCATCCATTGCCATGTCTTCCATTGCCTTTGTCAGCGGATCAAGGTTGCCTTCAACACCGACTGCAATGCCTTCAGGAATCCATCGGCCCACCTGATCAGCAAAGAGCCTTGACGGCGATCCGATGTGAAGGAACTTTTTGACGCTTTCAAGAGCACTGGATGCCACATCTTTGATTGCTCCCCAAAGCATTTCGCCTGCTCCTTTAACACCTTCGACAATTCCGTTGATGATGTCGCTGCCGACACTCAGCCAGTCGATCTCTGTAAACAGCTTTTTGCCCGCTTCACCGATCGATGTCAAAATATCCGGAATAGCATCAAACAGAGCATCGATTCCGGATACGATTGTTTCAATTACAACACCACCGAGACCGAGCCAGTCAATGCTGGACAACAGATTCCATGCGCTTGTACCGATCTCCTGTAAAAGATTCGGCAGATTGTTGAATAAAAACTGAACACCGCCTGCAATCCATTCAATCACAGATCTGCCAAGCCCTGCCCAGTCGATCTCAGTGACCAGTCTGAACATCTCTCCGGTAATGCCGGAAATGTAATCCCAGATGATCAATCTGTTTTCCCAGACACCCGAAGCAAGATTTGAAATCAGATCCATGCCGGATTGAACGATCATCGGCAAGTTTTCCACGATCGTTGTCACTACCCCGCTCAGGATCTGCGGAATATATGTCAGCAGTACAGGAACCGTCTGCATAATTCCAGTCATCAGATTCGTGATCAGAGACATCCCGCCGGTGATCACAGATCCCATATTAGAAGACAGCCCCGTCACATATCCTGTGATTGTCTGCATTGCTGCTTCTGCCATTGAAGGCAGATCATTCGCAATTCCTTCGCCGAGTGACTTGATCAGCTTTCCGCCTTCCGTTACCAGCATCGGAATTCCCTCTTCGATCACTCCGGTGATCATCGAAGGAACGTTTGCCAAAATCTGCCCAACCATCGGGATCAGGTTTTTGAATAAATAAGTTGAGGCAGTCTTGGCAAGCGCCTTGATCTGAGGGCCGATATCACCGCCTGTGGACATTGTTCCGAGCAGATCGGTAAACGATGCCTTCATGGCGCTGAACGAACCCTGCAGGGTTTCGCTTGCTTCCTTGGCAGTTGTGCCGGTAATCCCCAGCTCGCCCTGGACAGCGTGGATCGCTTCGTAGACATCGCTCAGACTGTTGATGTCATACTTCACACCAGTCAGCTTCTGAGCATCTTTCAGAAGCCTCTGCATTTCAGTTTTGGTACCGCCATAGCCAAGCTTCAGATTGTCCAGCATCGTATAGTTCTGTTTGGCAAAACCAGAATAGGCATTCTGAATTGCTTCCATGGAAGTACCCATCTTATTTGAGTTGTCGGCCATGTCGACCATCGCTGTATTTGCGATCTCGGCAGCCTTTGCTGTATCTCCACCGAGCGACTGCAAGAGTGATGCAGAGAAGCCTGTAACGTTCTGCATATACTCATTTGCAGACAATCCGGTTGTTTCAAAAGCCTGTGCTGCATAAGCTTTGACCTGATCAGCACTCTCTTTGAACAGCGTCTCAACACCGCCAATGGACTGCTGCAGTTCACCGCCTTGATTCAGTGATTCAGCGATAAACTTACCGATGCCTGCAGCTGCAATCGCCTTTTTGGCCACACTCATCAATTTGGATCCAAGTGATTCGCCCGCTGTCTGCCCGGCGGACTCGACTTCCCCGCCGAGTAAATTTGAGATCGATCCGCTGATGCCATCGGCGGACGGAATGATCTGGACATACGCTTTACCTAATGTTGGCATCGTTATCCTCCCTTGATCCGCTTTAATGCAAGATCAAACTCATCACCGCTGTCATATGACTGGACCTTTGGCTTCGCCTTAACTGTGGTCAGTTTTTCAACCAGACTGAGAGGCGGGTTCTGCCCTTTTCTTCCCTGTTTGGAGTTTAACCATACCCACTGGTTCAGCTTGTCATAGATCAGTGCCATGATCAGCGTATCAGTCGGTGCTTTTGCACCGTTTATTTCCATTTTTATTCTCGAATCAGCCCTTAAACCAGCTACGAGAGTTGCCAACAGCTTTGCCGGCAACTCTCGATAATTGAATACATGATATGTTTCTGCCAAATCACAGATCATTGCATTTTCATGCTTTGCAATCGTACTGGCAAGGGCAACTAGTTTTTTGTTTCGCCGTTGTACTGAAGAATCTGAAAGATCTCTTTTGATGCACGTTCGAGCGGTACCCGACCATGTTCATCAGCAAGGTGCGCATAGAAATCTTTCTTCTGTTCCGGTGTCAATACAAGCGAAATAAGGCGGGAGACCCCGCCAAGATTCTCGTCATATGCTTCCACCATGGCATCGATGACACGCATGTCATTGACTACCTGTTCATCGATCTCGAATTCGAAACCTGATTCAGTTTTGCCCTTGATCATAGTTCACCTTATGCTGCAGCCTTCCAGTACTCATAATGAGTATTGCCTGCATCGTCAGCTGAACAGGCAAGTGTGACCTCGTAACCTAAAGCATCAGTATCGTTATAAACGACATCGCCGATCTCAGACGGCTTTGCCTTAGGAATGACCACTCTATGAGCAATGTTTCCCTTTGCGATCATTTCAATGACATAGGAAGCCTCTTCAAGCTCCTTGGCATTGGCGCTGACCGAAACACCTGTGTTAAAAGCTGTGCCTGTGACATTATCATTGCCATAGACCATCTTCTGAACTTCAATATTCTCTGCACTGATAAATGTCAGTGAGAATGTATCTTCCTTGGATTCCTGGATTGTCAGAACCGGAGTACCGCCCCATGCGTTGATTACTGAGGATTCCGGGGAATTTGCGTTTGTAACTCCGTCATCGGAAATATAACCCATGTCGACGAAAGCCTGATTAAGAGCAGTAGTTGCGTCTGTAGGAAGCGCTGTTCCTAAAGGCGCTCTGTATACATGACCGCCGACCTTGGGCTTTCCGGCTGTTACCTGTGCTGTATCTGCCATTGTTTTTTTGCCTCTCAATAGTAATAAATGTCAAAAACAGCCTGGTATCTTGGCTGTTTTGTTGACTCTTTTGAATACTCGTAGTCTGAATTCAATCTGACTGCAGTGATTGAATCCAGTTCAACGATCTGATCCATCGCTTCGATCACCTGTTCGTTTAATGCTGCGGCATTGTATAGCGTGCCTGCGTAAGACTTAACTGCGATGGTTGCCATACGGATTTTGTTGGATCTGCCCGATCCTGTCTTCTGAACTACAGCAAACTGTTTTCTTGCTGTATCGCCCGGATACTGGTTGTCAGGCTCTGATCCATATGCCGGAACAGATAAATGGCTGTTCAGCCATCCGATCACAATCTCTTCAATCATGTAATGCCTTCAGTAAGGTGTTATTTTCGTTGTTGTCTTTATAAGCTTTGTCTGTAGCTGCAAACACACGGCCGACAGCTCTGTTTGCTGTCTGAACATTGCTCTCATAGCCGTCACCTGCGTTATTTGCCACCTGCTGACTAGCTTCTCTGATCACCTCTGCCATTTCTGGCGAAGTCAGCAACTCACGAACACCTTTCCGATTCAATTCGAATTTAAATCCGCCCTTAGACATACCGTTCACATTTCACGATCTTGTGCCATCTCAAAGGAATATTGGCCTCAATTCCTTCTTTCGGAATTCCAAATGTGCGGAATTTCTGCCCGAAGAACTCCACGATCTGATCTTCCCAGTCATGAGTGTCTCCCTTGGGAATACCCAGAGAGAATGCAATCATTCGGCCAGTTGTATTCAGCTCTTCAGTCCGTTCTTCCGGTGTCGGTTCACCGACAAGAACATCATCAACAACGTCGATCAGCTCCCACTCATAGATGGGATTATTGAAGTTGTCGACTCCGTTCTGCTTTTTATTCCACAATGTTACTGTCGTTCCGCGGATCATAGAAATCAATGATTCCGATCCTTCCTCGTTTGAGACCAAGCCGTTTGAGATCGCTCGGCAGAATTGCATTGCCGATGCCACCGCCAGGAATAGCGTATGTTCCGCTCCAGGAATACCCAAGACCGCTCTGTGACTCCTGTGACATAATCTCGCCACTGGTTGCCTGTCTTAAGATTCTTGAAATTGCGGACACCGTTACTTCCTTAGCGACTGATGCAAGCGATGGAGTCTTCACGATCATTTCATCCAAGTCTCTGCCGACTAATGTGGCACGATACCGTAACTCGTCCGAGATGATCGGAAGCAGCTTAGAGACCCGATCATCCTCTGCGGGAGTCAGGTCTCTCCATAAATTAATGACATCCTGAACAGTTGCGTAATCGCTCATAATGTCACCTCATTTCTTTACTGTGCGTTTTCTTTTTGGTTTGGGTTTCGGTTCTTCGGCCGCTTCAGCCACAACCGCTTCATCCGTATTGGTCACCAATTCCCATTCACCGCCCACAGGACAAAGGGTGGAAATCTCCACCCCTGTCCTTGTATTTCGGTAAATATACATTAGGAATTGCTAGGTGCTTCAACAGTTACACGGCTGAAGTATGTCGGAGCGAGGATGCCCCAACCAATGTATGCTTCGGCTCTCAGATAAACCTGATTATGTCCCTTGAGGTCGCCAGCCTGTGCATCATTGTCCGGGTTACCATATTCGATGACTTCCAGCGGGATCTGCTTTGCATAGCCCCACTTGAATGCGGTGAAGTCGCCGACAATAGCATGGTCACCCTTTGCGTTCGTGTTACCGAAGGAAACAGTGCTGTTCTTGTCCAGTGTCATGCTACCGAGTTCTGCCGGAGCTGCACCCCAAGCAAATTCGGGATACTTTCTTGCTCCGTTGACTGTCATCGCAGCGATTGCGGAACGCATAGCCGGAGAGATGATAACGCCATTGGCTTCGACATCATTCAGCTGTGCCAGTGCCGCATCAATGTTGGCATCAGCAGAAGCCGCAACATACTGAACAGTATTTGCAGTTACTTTGAGGTCAAAGCAGTTGTTGCCGACAACAGCA
>OCTX012279801.1_pt1 | contig 11867 bp, 1 predicted proteins | sample 1539691 | NCBI WGS metagenome assembly OCTX01 (sample SAMN02144231, study PRJEB22623) | gut metagenome | biome: sheep rumen | host: Ovis aries | place: New Zealand
ACCATTTGCATTCCTTAATTTTGTTCCCATCTTGATATTGTAGCGATGGATATACCCCCGCTTCCATGTGTCGCCGAATGGCAGGTAAACATATCCGCCAACCGAATAATCTTTGCTACCCTTCACTATGCTGCATTTGATACTCAGATAAGACTGTGGAGTGCCCGACGAATTATTCGAGGCGATATCAACACTGTTGTTCCAAGGAACCACTGTCTGAGGAATCACAAACATATAGTCGTTTGCATTCTTGGCAAGAAGGGTCGGAGAATCTTCACCGGGAACCGTCACTATAGACGTGCCTGAATACGAAGCAAGGGTATAATCCGCATAGTGGCCTTCTCCATCCTTGTTTGTCCAAGTACTGTCTGAGAAATGATAAGTGCCGTCTTTCTTGATATTGCATAGTTTCACTTCGCTCAGCTTGATATCAAAGTCTTGAAGAGCTGCGGTCTTGCAAATAGTAAATTGAAGGGCTGAGCATGCATGCTTGAACAGGAAATGGACGGGGTGATCAGCATCATTCTGACGTTGTGACATCACCTGGGTGGACACGAGCAAGTCCATCTGGCCGTTCGTAAATTCTTCAATCGAGAAATCCAATGACTGTCCGGATGGGGAGTCTTCGTTGTAATTAAATTCATAGTAGTCAGGGCCGGCATAATCCACATTGGCGTAGGCGAAGAAATAGCAGGGAATGTCTGCATCGATACTTGGCCATTGGGCCTTAGTCTGCCATTTGCGATCCTTGTCTGTGACGCTTGTGGCCACCGAATAGGTCTTGGGAGATTCCGTAAGATAATGCATATAGAATTTCTCAAGCGTTTCCTTATAGGTGATAGCAGCACGAGTGCCGGCACTGCTGGAGTCGGTCAACGGCGAAGAGCTGACAGATATCGAAATCGGAGCGCCTCCCCCGGGGGACTGCAAGCTGGTGTTGGACTTTGAGCCGTCATCGTCTGAAGAGCAAGCTGTCAACCCCACCAATGACAATAGAAAAAAAAGTTGTTTAATGTTCATTGAATATTACTGTTAAATGATAATTGTTCATTACCTAAGCTGAAGCGATGGCAACACGCCTCCCACAGCAGGATATGATTTATTATTCCATCACGATGGCTGACAGGTCGGCATTCAGGCTTATCGTCGGCTTCAGTTTGGTATAGAATGAATCACGGATACAATAAATGGTTACCTGCTCGTCCTTACTCTTTCCGTAAACATATAGATTGGCGGTCTTCTGCGAGGCATTTATCTTTGTGAGCCCACGACACTCGTTGCCGACGAATGCGGCAAGGTACATTTCATGTCGGCTATCTTCGGGTATCAAATCGTCTGGAAGCGTCAGCTCAAAAAACCGGTGTACAGGATACATATCTATTGTTGACTCTTGAGCCAGGCTATAAAGACAATATTCATCTTCTACCCCAACGACATCCTCCGGATTGAAATGACCAATATCGTGGATTTCAAAAATGCGGTGCAGACGGGCGCAATAATATTTATAGACGAAAGACTGACGGATTGATTTTTCAGGAGTACCCAGTATTTTCAGAATATAAGTGTAATAAGTCTGAGAGTCTCCTGTAGTATAGCTGATGGCAGGACTGGCCGCAACACGGATTTCGTCGCTTATGAAAACAGCCATCAGGTCATCCTCACTTGCCCAGCTGCGGAGCTCATAGGGAAGCGTCACCTGATAAATCATCCAGTTTTCATAAGTGGAGGGTGAGGGACCCACCCAGTCGGGACGTGAGTCTGTACCGGTGAAATCAACTTCCAGCGAGATGCCGCTGCCACGCATCGTAACCCACTCACGATTACCTGAGGTACCGCCGTTTTCAGGACCGCCGTTCGTATTACTCTCATCATCGTCGGATTTGCTGCAGCCCGACAAAAATGTCAGGGCTGCAAGCATTAACATCGACTTTAAAAATATTTTCACTTTCATATTGTAATTTTTACCATTAAATAATATCGTCACTGTATCAAGTCCTATAGTTGCGAATGTTAAGTTGAAAGACTATCAGCATCCTAAATTCCGAATCACATACTAAAATCACTCTCAACTCTAAACTCTCAACTACTTAACCACATACTTCTTGCCATTGAAGATATAAACGCCCTTGCGCTCTGGCTTACCAGGCAGCTTGATGCCACTCAGCGTGTACCAGCCTTCCTGAAGCGTATCATCATGGACGAAACTGATGGTCGTAGGCTCACTTGGGCTACCAAGCACCTTGTTGGCCTCATAGCGGAGGGTCTCACGAGTGCTGGCAACAAGGTCATCACCACGACGGATGGCAAACCAAATCGGACTGCTGGGCTCTGCGCTCATGCTCAGATAGAAGATGCCGTCGTCATCTGAAGCTACAGCCGTTCCGCAAACCTCTCCGTCACTGTAAGCCACGAGCTCGTCGCCACCTGCCAAGTCTATGCCATCGGTCACTGCAGCCATACACATCGTAGTGGCCTTACGGGCTTTCACACCATCGTCTGCACTGTCATAAGAGGACTCGAAGAACACACTTCCTGGCTCATAGAACGGGTACGAGAACTCACAATCGGTCTTCTTGTTACGATAAAGCATATAGCCCTCTCCCGGATGCATGTACTTCAGGTTACCATTCCAGATATAGCTGTTGTTCGATGTAATCGTCAGTACGGCAAACTGGGTGTGACTCTTGATCACGTCGCCGTTGGATGCCTCGTCGATATAGTCGGTCAGAGCCGTCGAGACAGGAAGGCTTACCATAGGGGTGTAGCCTATGCTGTTCCACTCGGAATGAAGCGGGATTGTCCGTTGGTAATCCTGATTGAGGATGTTGCCGGAAACCTGAAGCTGCTTGGGCTCACTCACATATACACAGTACATATGCTGAGGATTGAGCTTGAACTTGCTGACCTCATCTGTCATCATCCAGTCATTGTTGGTATAAGTCATCGTCGTGTTGTTCGTATTGTCGGTCCATATGTCTCCGTTATCCCACTGGACGGTCTTCATGAATGACATCTGGTCCATAGCCCATTCGTCGTTATAGACGGTCAGGGAAATCCAGTTCCAGCCCTGGGCCAAATCCAGTGTCTGAACAAACTGGTCGTCTGCAACAAGAACTACAGGACTGTCTTTTCCAAGAACCGTGTTGGCGTCAAACTGGATGACTGCCAGATTCGGCTGATTCAGCTGCATCACTTTGCCCGTCGAGTAGCGCCATAGTCTGAACACTAGGTTCTTCGAAGAATTTTCACCACTGAAGGCGGTGATATACACACCGTTCTCGCCGGTGTTCTCATCATACTCTATGTGAGCGGTGCCCATACAAACGCCGGATTCGTCAAATACGCCTACGATATCACGTTCATCGGTGTCGATTTCATCCTGAATCAGAACCTGACCGATTATATTCATGTTGAAACGCTTGTTCGAATCGTCTACCGACCAGTCGGGAGCTACGCCCTCCACGGTCACGTTCAGAACCATCGGCTCGGTCATACCGTCCTCGTCGGTCAGGTACAGGATGTTGTCGTAGAAGCCTACATCCAGGTTTTTGTCAATCTTCAGTTTCAAGGTGGCGGTGTCACGGGTGTCTATCACATTCGACATCGGAGTCACACGAAGCCATTTTGGACAATTCTCAATTTTATATATATGAGAGGTCGCACTGTAGTTGTCTATCGTTACGTCGAACGTGCCGCCCTCGCCTTCCATCAGATTGATGTTGTAAGTGCGCAACTCCCAACGAAGAGGATTGCGGTCCACAAAATAGGTGGTTGTCACAGGGGAAGCCAGCTCGTTGCCGTTCATGTCGGGTATGTCACGAACCGTAACATAGACATTCCGCTTGTTGATCTTCTCGTCTATCTCGTTGATATTCACAAGAAGCTGGTTATCCTTGCCTACGAAGCTGAACTGCAAGCGTTCCAACTCCTTGAAAGGACTTACGGGGGCACCCTGGTTCTGGTCTATATAAGTAAGCAGCTCTGACTCATTTACCTGAGACATGTCGAAGATATAGTCTCGTTTCGGGGTGGTCGTGTACTGCTGGGTTTCAGGATCTTTCTCGTAAACGATGCTGCCGTCAAGGTTCTTATAGATTTTCTGGCTGTAAGCGTAGGGCTTAACCTCGATACCGCCGTCATGAAGGTCCTCCTCATGACTGAAACTCTGGTAGAAAATCAAGCCGGTCTCATCGCCCTGAGGACACTTCGTGCTGAAGCTCTTGATCAGGGCAAGCGGTAACGACTGGGCGAACATACAGATCTCGTCCAAATTGCCGCTCAACCAGTTGCGGGTATCTTCGAGAATGACGTTGCCCTCAACCTTTTTTTCCTTCAACGAAGCACCGATCATCGGGTTTCCGCCGACGATGCCTCCGACGGAATCGGCTGGGAAGGTGCTGCGGAGAGCCTGGTCAACATAAATGTTACCAACATTGTGGGCGCGGTTCACGCTGATGGCAAAGTGATGCCAGTTACCATCGCTCCAATAGCCAGGAACCGTCTGCTCATGTCCGCTGGAGCGGAACAACAGCTTGTTAGCATCGAATTCAATGCTGAAACGGTTCCCGCAGCCGTTCTCGTCGGCTTCGCCCGTACCGTTGCTGATCAGCACGCCACGGCCCTTCTGGTCGGTCTTGAACCAGAACATCAGCGTGTAGTCGTATTCACTGCTGCGGTTGAAGAAATCCTCGTTCAAAGGAAGACCCTTGTCTTCCAAGGCCACATGGAGCGACATCGCATTTGGCTGGCTCCACGACACACCGTCGTTCAGCTGCAAAGTGGCGCCCTGAGCCTTGTCGGTAGCGAGGTCGCCAAGGCCATCGTTCATCGGATAGTAGTCAACCAACCCCATCTCATAGCCGGAAAGGCGTTGGTCGCCGTAAATAGTAAACAGACTTGAATCGAAGGCGCGGTACCATACGCGGGCCTCCATCATACGGCCGCTGTAGTATGTGCGCGAACGTTCGTTGGTCTCATTGGTCGATCCGAACAGCAACTTTCCACTGCACACGTATGGCTCACGCTCTATGGTTCCCACACACTTATTGTCTATATACATCTTGATGATCTGGGTATTCTTCAGGGTGTCTGGCGTTGTTAACACCAAGGCAACATGTACGAAGTCACGTGACGTGATGGCTTCCTCGGATGTATAGGAATAGGTCGTGCCACGGGTGGAACCAGGAATCACTAACTTCAGATATTTTTTCTCGGTCAGAAGGAACTGCAAACCGGTTTTAGAGGTGGCATGAGAGAACAATGGCATGGCTTTGCCTGTTTCATCTGGCTTGATCGTCATCTCAACGGTCACATCCTTATTCGAGAAGTTACGACGGGCCTCGCTCTGAGCACCGCCGATGCCGGTGAACTGCAGGCATACCTGACGGGCAAGGTCTTTGTTGTTCACCTCGCCGCGAACATCAAAGTTCACGTCTTGGTCAAGGTAGTTGTGCTCAATGGACTCTGAGAAGTTGAAGACAATGTTGTCACCGATGCTCAACACACCGCTCACCGGCTCTGGAGTGCCGAACAGTTTAGGACGGCGGGTGTCCTTGATGCCGCTCAATACCTTTGAGGTCGAGGTGATGTAGTCATTACCATTGCGGCAGAACAAAACAGCGCGCAAGTCGTAAGCCTTCTCAAATGTCTCGCCCTCACCGTAGAATTGGGTTTCGATATTGCCGTTCTGAGGAATCATCTCCTTCACACCGCTTGCAAGGTTGTAAAGGGAGTCATCGGCATAGTATGAACACAGATTCACCCAGTAGTCATCGCCACGGGCACTTTCCTTATATTGGAACTCTATGTGGTCGAAGTTATGCTGGTTCTTATTGAAACCGTCGATCGTCACAGGAATGTGATAGCCGCTCTTGTCGTGAGGAGCGTCGGTGTTCATCACCCACTTGTCACCCGGGTTGGAAATGTTCACTGTTCCTGCGGTGTGGAGGAAGTGGACATTGAAAGACACCTCGTCACAGATTGCGGCCTCCTCGGATGATTGCAAGCCTAAGGTGATTCCTTCATAGTCGAATGCGTTGCCCGCTGTCACCTCAAGGGTCTTCTCGGTCACCTTCCCCGGATCAATACTGACTGACAGACCATCCCATGTCAATGGCACACCATCCACTTTCAGGATGGCACCGTTGGGATTGCTCTTGTCGTCGAGATAAAGCTTCAGTTCAGGATATACATTGGCAGGGCTCTCGCTTTCGTTGGCCAGATATAGCTGGAAACGGGCGGACTCACCGTAGGGAACACCACTCACACTCTGTTTGTCCATGCGGATGACGGGCTTCTCGATTTGACGGGTTGCTACGTCAAGTACCTGGCCGCTATTGTAGAAGGATGTCACGCGTTCGCCCTCGTAAGGACGGCAGGTCGCACCGCCACGGGTGCGATAGACAAAGCTCTTGGCATACTTGAAGCCGCTGGTTGTGAAATAACGGCCGAGATAGCCGTTGTCGTACTTCACATTGTCATAGTATTTCTCAGAGGTGAACACATCCTGCTCGCTCTCTGCCACGTCTTTCACATCAACGGTGTTCACACGATAGACATCGAAATTCAGATGACTCTTCTTGTCCATGCTGATCTCAAAGCTCTCCTTCCGGCTCCAGGAACGGTCTTTGCCGAATTCCGGAGTGCTGCTGAATTCTACAGCAGGTGTGAAGTCGATGGACAATTTAGTACCAACAAACTGAACTTCAACTTCGTTGTCGCCAACTTTGAAACCTTTGGCTATGGCTCCGGACTCCTTGGTCAGCTTGCCTATAGAAGAAAGGTAAGAGAAGAGAGGGCCGGCAAGCTCAGAGGCTAATCCGGCAGCGGCACCGCCAATCCTGTCTCCTACTCCATTTCCAAAGAAACTGTCGTAAATGTCTGTGAATATAGGGATATTGAGACTGTACGCATATTCATAACTGCTTTCAAATTCCTCTTCATAGCTCATGCCAACACCGCCGTCAACATCGAAATTCTTCACCAACTCACTGGCAGACAGCTTCTCCTTCTCATTCTGGGCCAACATCGCAACCCACTGGTTCAGGGTCTGGTTCAGCTGATAGACCTCATCTGTGAATTGAGTTCCACCTGTATAGTTGCTTGGCAGGATGATGCGGTAGTGCATTCCTGCTGTGTCTTCTGTCTTGCTGGTGTAGGAGAAATATTGTCCGTTCTTTACATTGTAAGTTGCAAAGTACTCATCGTTAGGGTCGAGCAAGGCCAGATAGACTGGCTTCTGGGTCTTGTCAGCAATGTCCTGTGCCTCGGCCTGAGTGCCGGTGAACATCAAAGCCTTCGCCCTGTTCATCAAATCAGGAAGGATATTCGTGATGATATGCTTCTGCGTGTGCATGAAGGTCGATTTGAATTTCGGACCGATGGCCAGTGCCTCGTCACGTACCAGGTGATACACGTTGCCGCCGGCATCTTCCCCCTGGGCAATTTCAAGCACCTGACCTGCCTTCACGGCGCCTCCCATCTGCTGGAACGAGGCATCTGGAATTGCGCGGATGGCGATGGCTGGAGTGATTGCGACACTCTGCTGAATACCGATGAACACGTCGGCGGGAGCACCTACCAATTTCGAATCGCTGCTCGTCGAGATGTCATTGCCGGCTTTCATCGTATAGGAGAATCCGCGCTTTCCCTTACCATTGGCTATCAGGTCGATGCTCGTCTCCCAGTCGGTCTCGGCACCATAGTTGAAGCCGGCAACGCCACCACCGCCCATTGGAGCTGCGACTATTCCCGAGAAATTGGCGATGGAAGAGCCTTGCTTGAACGAGATCGCTGTTCCAAGCTTCCACTCCATATCCATCGAATAACTGTACTTCAATTCTGAACCTTTGCTCAGAGTGGCTTTACTGCCGCCGCCTGGAGGGTCGCGAAGAATGTCAACCAATATAGGCTTGTCAACACTCACGATATCCTGGGCACCTGGCAATGAATACACATTCAACACGTAGGCATCCAGAGGTTCTGCCTCATAACTGGAGCCGTCGAGGGCCAATGTCATCGTAACCGTACGCAAGGCATCCTCGCCGGTCAGAAGGTAAGGAATCTGAGCTGCCTGAATGGCGATCATTGCCTCACCATTTTCATCAAGATTAACCGACTGGCTGTGAGTCGAGCTGATCATGCCGTTCTGAACCACGACAGAACCGCCTTTCAGATGAACGACATCAAGCGTGTCGCTGAGGGAGTTATTGTTCCAATAGTAACGTTCTACTGCGCTGAGCTTGAACGGATACTGGTGCTCAATGCTGAACACGGGATGGCCGAACGTGTATTCAACCTTAGTGGTTTTCGTGCCTTTCTCTTCGGTGTTCACCTGATAAGCCAGAGGAACAACCGCTTTCGTGCCGTCAAGGCTGCTGAAGCTGTAGTTCTCGTCACCGAAGAAACCGTAGTTATTGAAGCCCATCTGCTGATAGGTCAGCTCTACAGGAGCATGCCAGATACGGTTGTAAATGGCGTTGTATTCAACGGTAACCTCCTTCACGTCGGCACCGCCATAGCTGTTGAACGGACCTGCTACCGTCTCTTTTATAGGGGTCAATGCATTCGTCAAGTCTATCACATCGCTGGCCTTACCTTCCTGGAACAAGGTGGCATAACCGGTCGCATATATCTGCTGTACCTTGAACTTAACAGGTGGAAGCAGTACCTCATACTCACCGGTGTGAGGATCTGGGTAAATCTTCACGTTACGGCGGGTAGTCGTCATATCGGTATGGTAGTCGAACGTGTTGTCATGTTTTTTGTGGTAGAACACAGTATCCACCCGTTCTTTCAGCTGGTCAATAACGTCGAACACCAGACGGGACTTATTATCGCCTTCCAAAGCCAGAACCATCACGATGCTGTCGCCCAAGTTGTTATGGGAAAGGCTGTTGCCAAGGGGTAAGTCACCCTGCTTGCTGCCGCCAGTCACACGGCCTATCAGCTTCACCTTCGTGTCATCATAGAAATAAGCCACTGCCACGTCGCCGTGGAAGTCGTAGCCGTAAGTGCGGCCGGTCTCGCCCTTATACCAACCATCCTCAAAGAACTCATGGTTGTCAAGCTTGGCCTGAATCTTGTTGTTGCCTTTCTGAACATAGAACTGGAAACGGCCTTCATTGTCTGTTTCCAATGGTTTGCCTGAAGATCCATATACCTTATGGCTGTTCACCTCGAACTGAACGCCTGGAACGGGAATGCTGGTGCCGCTGTACATCACCTTACCGGCAAACTTGTAGCCGGAAATGACGGTGAATTCACGAACCTCAACATAATTGGTCTTGCCGTTGAACTCGGCTCCGGCACTTTCAAAGCCTTCCTCTAACTCTACACCATCAGGAGTGACGGAATAGATGATGGTGTTCTGGCCAAAATAAGGGAGGTCATCCTGGCTGTAATGACCACTGTCGTCTGTATGAAGTTCGTACTCCACACCATTTGCAGTCACCCATACGGTCACACCGGGCAAGCCCGTACCGTCGGGATAGCGTACATAGCCCTCTAACTTTCCGGAATGTTTGCATTGTCCGTCTACTACCTCCGTCTCGTTGAACTGAGTTCCTTCGCAGTCAACAACTGAACGGACCTTATACTCATAAAACACGATTGGAGATACGGTGGTGTCTTCAAAACCCAGCTCACCGATATCTGTTTTGATGATATCCCATTCTGCGTTACTGTCTTTCTCGCGACGCAACACCTGGAAATAGTCGATGGCACCGCCCTCTACTTCCCAAGTCAGCATCACACTGCTCTGGCGTGTGGTGGCCTCCAGGGAGTTCTTTTTAACTGCGCCTGACGGATTAAAATAGAGGTTTGGCACCTGAACCAGGAATTCAGATGTCCCTTGAGGCATAAATTTGTTTGAGTTGGCCGGTTTGATATAAGGCCATTCGGTGGTCTGCTCCCACTGTCCACCAAGAACGCCAAAGCGAGCATGGTTGTCCTCCGGCAAAACGTTCATATAGTCACGGTATGATTTCTTGTCGCCTTCTTTTGGAACGACATAGCAAGTGCTGCAGAGATTCACGAAAGTTGCCTTCCCTGTACCATTAGGCAGGAATGTACCTTCACCCACGTATGGTGTCTTAGGTGCGAATACGCAGTTTGCCAACGTGAATAGAACAGATTCATTTGCCGGAGTATTTCCCATGAATCCTGCAAAATTTCCATGCATCCCACTGCTGACAAGATCCTCTGGAAGGCTGCCGGTGTAAAGACAATTACGGAAAGTCATGAACCCGCCGTATCTGACATAGCCGACGAAACCGCCCCAGGCAACAGGCGTGTTTGATTTAGTAAACTCGGCATCCATCTGGCAGTTGATAAACGTGGTGTTGGATGCCGACCCTACAAATCCTGAGGTATAATCTTTGTTGTTGGGAGAAAGCGTTCCCTTTATGGTCAGGTTCTTGATGACGGCATTGTTCGATGACCCTATCAGGGGTTTCTGGAAACCTTTCAATGTGATGCTGTGTCCGTCGCCGTCGAGCACACCCATGAAATACCGGGTGTCTATGATATTCTTAGAATCATAATCCAGCTCGATGTCAGCCGTCAAGCAACCCTCGGCATAAGAGTCATAGCCTGTGTCAACGATGTGGACAAATTCCTGCCAGTCAGCTACTGAGCCAATCTTATGGATTTTTTTCGTGTAATTGCCGATTACAGAGGACTTCTGATCTGTCTTGATCACCACCTCATAGTTTACGCAGGAACGGGGCAGGACTATACGTTTGGAACACTTCAGAATCTCATCTTCACTCAGCACATACAGGGTGCTGTCAACCATGGTATTGTCGCTGCGATACATTCTGACCAATAAGCTCATCTCGGCGTTGTCGTTCCAGACAAAATAGTTCTGTGCGTTACTTTCCCTGTATTCCCAGCTCACGTCCAGCACATGTTTCTCTGCGTCTGACAACACTCCGGTGGCTTTGTCAACAGAAATCAGCCACAGGTCGGGAGAATTCAATGTTGCGGTTACAGATAGCGGGTTGTTATCCCAACCCCAGAAAGCAGAGGTACCACGACGAACACGGTAAACGGGATTCACCCTTCCGTCTGCTATGAAATCGCTCTCCTTTATCGAGGAAAGCAAGGTGTTGTCCTCGAAATAGTAGGATGCCGAGTCCGCATCGAACACGGCTGTTCCTATATCCACAAAATCATCAATACTCCCGGAGATTGAGCGCTGGATTTGGAAAATGTCGGGGTCAATCAGGTCCTCATGACCCACGTCGTCTATCTTCCAAGTCAGTTCCACCGTCGCCTTCTTATCGTCCTTAATCGTTGCGGTCAGTTCTTGAGGCTCATGGAGCATTGGAACATTGTAGTAGTCGCTCCTGAGATTTTTCAGCTCCTCTTTTATGCCTTTCCCATTCTTCGTGCGCCACTGGATGTAGTTGACCTCCACGTACAGCGAGTCGTAGTTCTCTGTGGCGTTCAGGCGTATCATGCCCGACGCGGCCTTGTTCAGCTCCTTCTGCTGCCATTTGCCAGCCTCGTCCTTATAGCCATAAACAGCCATGGTGACCGACGTGTCGGCCACTGCAATCATCCAGGGAACCTGAATTTCGCCCACATATCTCTCCTCTGACGAAATCACAGCCTGGGTCAGCATCGGATACATCACATCAGCTTTCTCCGGCACCTTGATCTTCTTCGACGGCACACTCAGACTCTTATAGTTATGGCTGTTCGTATTCGAAAGCGTCACAGAGAAATCGAACTGGAGCTCCTTGCCCAAAAACTGAAGCGGAACTTCCCACTCGAACTCAGCCCATGTTTCATCAGTACCGTTGAATTGCATGTCTGACGTCTTCTTGGTAGAGGAAAGTGCCAAATTGCCGCCACTATAGTTG
>OCTX011658996.1_pt1 | contig 11866 bp, 28 predicted proteins | sample 1539691 | NCBI WGS metagenome assembly OCTX01 (sample SAMN02144231, study PRJEB22623) | gut metagenome | biome: sheep rumen | host: Ovis aries | place: New Zealand
AAATCTGTTCATTAGTAATAATGTATAAATAAATACAATAAAAATTATATCTTTTTGTGCATTATTACATGTTGACTTTTCCGGCATCATCGGTTATAATAAGTACATAAGATAAAGAAAGGGGATACAAAAAATGCTTACAGTGACAGGACTTTACAAAGATATTAACCCGATTAGAATTAGCTTAAAGAATCAGAAAATTCAGTACAAAATCAGAAAACTCGATGAAAAAACTTGGTCAATTAGTTGGAAAAATTTTTAAAAAATCTCTTGACAAACCGGAACAAACCTGATATAATAAATACATAAGATAAAGAAAACAAAAGAAAGGAAGAATAAAACAATGATGAACTACACAGTATGGGCAGACGGAATGGCAGATATGGCAAAGGCACTTTTTGTAGGAACTCTTACCGATTGTATTGAATTCAAAGGAACTGACGAAGAACTCTACATTGTAGCACCTGACGGCTTCACCGTGGTAGGCTAAAAAGCCTACCACACACAAAAAAAAGATAAAAAAGTGCTTGACAGATAGGAAAAGCTTTGATATAATAGACTTATCAAAAGAGAGGAGAACAGAAACAATGACAACAAAAGAGCAGTATGAATTCGAGATTCTTCGCAATGATGATTATAATGTATCACTTACAGAGTTCACCAATTGGGTAAAGAAGCATAAAGAAGCTTTCAAACATGCTTTAAAAGAAAGAAGTATCTATGAAACAGCAGTTGATTTTAGTATTCCTGTCATAATGGTAAAATACTTTAAAAAGGTGTGGTAAGGTAAAGCTTACCACATTTTTATTGCTTACGACTGCTAGGCAGTCGAAAAATTATATCACACGCACGATCAACTTGTCAAGAAGGAAAAATGCACAAAATAGCACAAATAAAAACTTCCCAAAATGTGCATATTTTTTTATTAAAAACTATTGACAAATAAGATAGAATAGCTTATAATAGACTTATCAAAAGAAAGGAGAACACAAACAATGACAAACTTCACCGAACTTGAAATGATGGGAGCTACAATCGAGGACCTGTTGGAACTTGCGGGAGTTGAACCGGATGAACTGGAAGAGGTTTAAACCTCTTCCAGAAAAAGAAAAAAAATAAAAAAGTCTTGACAAAATGAATCAGATGTGATAAGATATAATTAGGAAGAAACAAGAAAGCAAATAAGAAAGGGGATTAAAAAAAATGACAGAAGAAATGAAAAAATCTTGTTATGAATCTTATCTTGGAGATTTTTATTATGAATGGGGAACTTATAAAGGGGCTATGACCTATGAAGAATTTTGTGAAGATTGCGACAAATTTGGATGGGATTTTATTTAAAAAGACTTGACAAATTAAAATAAACCTGATATAATAAAATTACAAAAAGAAAGGAAAGATAAAAAATGAAAACTTATACAGAAAATGAAATCAAGGAATGGTTTAATAAAATGAAAAAGAAGTATCCTAACAGCGGCACTCTTGAGCATTTAAAAGCAGTAGAATACATGATGTTTAATAAAGTTTTTGATGATAAAGATTGTTTAGAAAAAATAAAAGAAAGTGCTTGACAAACCGGCTATCATCTGCTATACTTAAATCATCAAGAGAGAGGAGAACAAAACAATGACAAAGAGAGAACAGCTTCTGGACAGAATGATTAGAATTTACGGCTTTGAGCATAAACTGGTTATCGAGTTCGCGGAAATGATTGAAAATCCGAACTATAAAACCGAGATTCTAGAAACGCTTGTGAACTGTCATGAAGCGAATCCATCGTGGGAAGATGAGGATGAATAATCCTCATCTTTTTTCGTCGGGTCGCCGTGGGTCGCGGCGACCCGAGTCCAACATTATATCATGATTCTCGGTTTTTGTCAATAGAAAAATTGCACAAAAAAACATCAAAAAAAATCCCAAAATTCAGCAATTTGACGAAATACTTTCACATGATAAAGTGATAATGCGACAGCGCGATGATGCTTTAATGCGGTGAAGTGTTACCGCATTCAATCGACGAAGTCCGCCACTGGACTTTAGCGCGTTGAAGCGTTAAATTTTACAGTGCTAAAGTGGTACAGCATTAAACAGTTAGTCTCCTGAAATTCTTTAGCGCGTTAAAGCATGAAACTGTATTCATACATTGTTAATAAAAAATTAACATTTATAAAAAAATATTTATATTTAATTTATCCGGAAGCCGCATTAAAAAATGCACTAAAACACATTCTAACAAACAAGAAAAATGTACAATCTGCACAAACAACTTTTTAACTTTGTGCAGATTGTACATTTTTTATTTTATATTTGTTGCACTTTGACTATTGCAATGTCCGGCTAAAGTGATATAATAGACTTATCAAAAGAAAGGAGATACAAAAAATGATTGAAAACACCGCTCTTCACCTTGAAATGATTAGAACCTATAATGAAATGGCTTTCACACACAAGTACATCTGGGGTTTCATTTATAAAAAGAACGTCTATATGGCAATCACCGACGAATCTGTCCTGCCGTTTGTCACTTGTTTAGATACATCCTCAAGAAATAGCGGTTATTCTTTAAGATTCCGTCCGAATAACAATCAGAAAATCGCTCTTCTTCCTTCTGCGTCGGTCTTCTGTTCTGAAAAGTATTTTAATGAAGTAGCAAAAGAATCTAAATATAACAAAGGTGAAGTTTTTGAAAGACTTATCACCGAATATTATGGTCAGAAATGGCAAAAAGATAGAGTGCCTTTCACTGAAGACGGTGATATTACAATTGATGGAATTCCTTATCAGATAAAGTTTCAGCAAGCCACATTTTGTAGTGAGAAGAGTCTTTTTAACCTTAGGAAATAAGGTTAAAAAGACAAGAAACACTCTTTTATGCCGGCGCCCGCTAGATTCTCATTGCATAAAGAAATAAAAAATAAAAAAACACTTGACATTTTAAAAAAACTTTGCTATAATAAAATTACAAAAAGAAAGGGGAAATAAAAAATGGCACTGTATAAGGCAATTTTAAGTGGAAAAGAACATAGAAAAATGTATCGAGGAAGCAAGGCAATTGACGTCACATGCAGAAATCACGGCGGTTGCCCATGGTGTGAGGAAAATCGAAAATATAAATATATAAAAAATGAGAAAAAAACACTTGACAAACTGAAAGAAATGGGATATAATTAAATCATCAAAAGAAAGGAGAACAAAAACAATGACAAATACAACAATCTTCTTCGATATGGACGGAACAATCGCTGACCTCTATGGTGTTGATAACTGGTTAGATTATCTCATTGCTTTTGATTCTCTTCCTTATGAAATCGCAAAGCCACTTTTGAAATTAAATATTTTGGCAAGAAAACTCAATCAGCTCCAGAAAATGGGATATAAAATTGGTGTTATTAGCTGGCTTGCAAAAAATAGCAATGATGCCTATGATGAAGCCGTAACAAAAGCAAAAAGGGAATGGCTGAAAAAACATCTGTCAAGCGTAAAATTTGATGAAATTAACATTGTTAAATATGGCACCCCTAAACAGATTTTTGCAAAAACTGAAAATGATATTCTTTTCGATGATGAAGAGAAAAACCGCAAAAACTGGACAGGAAAAGCTTTTGATGTAAATTCAATTCTTGAAATTCTCAAGGGAATTTGAAAAAAATTCCCTTGACAAAAGCTTAAAACCCTGATATAATAGGATTATCAAAAGAAAGGAATAAAAAAAAATGAGAAAAATCAATTATGAGGTTGTAACAAAAGAGGGTGAAAGATTTTCAACAGACAGCTATAAAAAAGCTAAAGAGAGCGGAAACCGCATTGCAAAAATTTTCTTTACAGAGGTTGACCCTCGTAACGAGAAAGAAATTGAGAAAATGCGGGAATGGAATTGGAAGCTTTTTGAAAAGAGAAAGTTAAAAAGAGTTTAACTCTTTTTAACTTTTGTTTTTTAGAACTAACTTTTGCGGACCGGCAAATTATTTTAAAAATAAAAAATATTTTAACTTCTTTGTAACAAAATTTTAATTTAATTTTTAAAATTGTTTCCTTGACAAAAAACATTTTTTATGCTACAGTGGCGCGCCGGCGTCCGCGCGGCGCCCGTTTTTCCAGTATACCACACGCCGCAACTTTTGTCAAGAGAAAAATGAAAAAAATCTGCACAAAATTTCATCCCAAAATTAGTGCAATATTATAGATTGACTTTTCATTTCTTTTGCGCTATAATACATACATAAGTTAAGGAAAGGACATTCAAAAATGAAAAATATTAAAACGTATGTTGTTTTTGTAGGTTTTTTAGCGCTGGTTGGTCTGGTGGGTAATTGGGAAAGCAAATACACACGTGCAGTCACTTGTATTGAAAAAACTGATAATTTCTATAATTTCATGGATGAGTCTGGAAATGTGTGGGGATGGGAAGCAAATAAAAACACTTTTTCCGTGGGAGACCCATATTATCTGATTATGGATGATAACCATACCCCTAATGATATTTTTGATGATAGCATTATAAAAATTAAAAAATAACTATTGACAAAACCATTTTTATCATGTATAATAGAATTATCAAAAGAAAGGAAGTTATAAATGTGAAAAAATATTATATTGACAATGAAATAACAGGAAGACAATTACCAATTGTTTTTAATACACACGAAAGAGCAAAAGCTTTCATAAAAAAACATCATTTTTTTGGAAGTATAACAACTATTAAAGATAATGAAATTATCAAAAGAAAGGAAATAAAAATATGAGCGGTTATCATTTATACACAAGAGTAAGCGATAGAGAAACTATCTTGGAATGTTGGGGCGGTTCAACAAAACATCCCGATTCAGTTTTCCTTTTTTCTGATTTCGTTTTGTCAGAATGGTTTGAACCCGAAGACCAGATAGTCCCGTGGTTATTTGAGTGCGCGAGCAAAATGAACATTCCTTATCATGCGTATTCTCTTTCAAAATGGGCGTGTGACAGATATGAAGAAATGAAAAGAAAGGCGTTTTACTATCATGAATAAAAAAGAAAAAATCTATTGTCCCGTGAATGGTTGGGACTGCCCCTATTGGCGGAAAGATGGAACTTGTTCCATGTTAGAAGATGAAAATGTTCATCCTAAAGATGAATGTGAAGATTACGAAATTTTTAACGAAATTTTTGGGGACTTGTAAGTTACAGGCCCCCAACTTTTTTGTGCCGGCCCGCTGCATTGCATAAATAAATTTCCTCTTGACAAATAAAAAATCTTATGATATAATAAATACATAAAATAAAAGAACACAAAAAACTCCCTCAAAAAAATTTAAAAAAACTATTGACAAATAAAAAAAACTATAGTATAATAAATACATAAGATAAAGGAAGAGCAACAAATCAAAATAGGGTGGTTGGTAGAGCTTAGCGCCTATTGGTCACTTGAAACGAAGGAAAGCTACTTCAAAAAAATCTTAAAAAAACTATTGACAAATAAAAAATCTTATGGTATAATAAATACATAAGATAAAGAAAGGAAATGATAATGATGATGAAGAAAACTTACAATGTTATTACGGTTAAAACTGTTGATATTGATATTGATGATATGACTAGCTTTGTAGTAGATATTGTTAGGGATCAGTTAAATGATATTTATGATATCCCTTATGAGAGTCAGACCTTGCTCCCCGATTTAATCAAAGAAATTGTAAAAAATCTTCCCAAAACCCTTGACGAAATCGAATTAGCATGATATAATAAATATGTAAGATAAAAAACAAACAATAAAATATAAAAATTATGCGAACTAAGTGAAAAGCGCCATGTAGGTGGATGTAAGGCGCAGACATAAATTCTATCAGCCACGAGGTATAAGGCGCCAAATCCTCGAAAACAAAATTTTAAAAAAATTAAATAAAAGGCTTGACAGATGCCCCGAAATCTGTTATAATAACAATGTAAGATAAATAAATCAAAAGAAAGAAAGAGGTAATGACTATGACCAAGATGACTTATGCAATCGCTCTTGACACTGCAATCAACGCTGTTTCCGACGTCGAGGTAAAAGAGAAGCTTGAGGCTCTCAAGGCTCAGCTTGCAAAGCGGAACTCCGCAGACCGCAAGCCCACGAAGTCGCAGGTTGCGAACGAGGCTCTGAAGGAGAAGATGATTTCTTTCCTTGAGGCTAATGGCGCGAAGCGCGCAAACGAAGTAGCTTCAGAGTTTGAGATTACTGGGCAGAAGGCCTCTGCTCTGCTGAACGCTCTTGACAAGGCTAAGCGCATCGAGCGGTTTGTCGAGAAGGGTGTGACCTTTTTCAAGGCGGTTGAGGGCTGATGCCCTCGGCCCCTGAAGGGAAAAGCTTCACTGCTTTAGTGCGGTGAAGCGCGCCGGCCAAAAATTTTTAAAATAGGTATTGACAATTTAAAAGGAAAGTGTTATACTTTAATCATCAAAAGAAAGGAAACGAAAAAATGATTGCAGTTTTAAGATGGACAGATGGTTTTGGCCATGACACTTATGTGAAAGCAATTTATCCCACTCTTGAACAAGCAAAACAGCATTTTCAAGAGGGAGATCGTTGGGTAGAATTTGACTATGGGCTTGTTGATTTTGATTGGTATGAAGCTAATGAGTTCAGAGAAATAAAACATAGAAAAAAGAAGAAAAAGACTTGACAAATATTTTGAACTATGGTATACTTAATTCATCAAATGAAAGAGAGGTACACTAAATGAAAATTAACTACATCAATACTTTTAAAACTGATATTTTTGATGATGACCATATGGATAAAGCCTATAAGATAGTGACTTTACCATCTGAAAAAGATTATTCATGCCTTGTTATCTTATGCAATTCTAACTCACCTTTCGATTATATTAACGATATAATAAGGGACGTGAAAGGTAGGATGGCTAGCACTATACTGATAGATCAGATTTTGCATGTTGGGAATACAAATAAACGTTTTGTTGCTTTGGACTATGATGGTGAGAAAATATGCGGATCATCGTTTGCGTTAATTAAGAAAGGAAGCTCTATTAGGAAAGCAACATGCGATTATTTGAATAAAATGGATCTTGTGGAAAGCTCCGTTCTGACCTCGGTCCAAATAAGGATGATAAAAAAGGGGGTTGCGATCTGACTACTGGGGATTTTTTATTGATGAATAAAATTCAGCAGCTTAACAAAATAGAATGCTGTAAAAACTGAAGAAAACCCGGTGCAAAAAATTTTTAAAAATCCTCTTGACATTTAAAATTCAATGTGTTATAATTAAATCATCAAAAGAAAAGGAGATACAAAAATGCAAATAATAATCTTTATTGTATCTTTTGTAATAGGTCTTTATCTCGGAACCGTATTACAAGCATGGTGGATGAGTGAAGGTTTTGACCTTTATTTAAAATGGCAGGAATTTAAAAAGGCAGAAAAAAGAAATAACAAAAATGAAAAAGGGGATTGACAAATAATCCCCTGTATGATATAATTAAATCATCAAAAGAAAAGGAGAAATAAATATGGTAACAGTAAAAATAAGCGTGCTTCCTCAGACGGACGAAGAAATCAAAGCGGTAGAAGAACTGCTTACCAAAATGCGTGAAGAAAGACGCAAAAAAGAAGATATTCAGCGATATACAGGACGTTTTAAAAATGTTACAATGGATAGTATTGATGCTATTGGACTGGAAGAGACCAAGCGTATTATCAGAAGCATCAACAAATCTCTGCGGATGTCGTAAAGAAAAAGGCTAATTGAAAGGAAAAACAAAAAATGAAAAAAAGAATTGTAACGATCTCTCTTGAAAACACCTATGTTTTTAATGAAAAAGAGTTCTCTTTTAAAAATTATAGTGATGAAGAACTCAAAGAAATTGCTTACGAATGGTGGGCTGAATGTGCTCCAACAATTGGACTTAATACAGTAGAGGAGGAATAAAAAAATGAAAAACGAATGGGAAATAAATGCTAATTTTGCGGCGGTTGTTTATGGTGTTTTTGTAGACTGGGACGAGAGGTTTTACGAATGCCCTGAATGTGGGGAACCTATCTATGAGTGCGATTGGACAGACGAGGAATTGAAAGAAGACCTTTGTCCCATCTGCGGATACCATGATGAAGAAGATTAAAAGACGCTAACAGCGTCTTTTTTTTTGTAACATTTTCTTAATAATTTTGGCCGGCGCGCGAGCCTCCGGTGAGCGCCGAAATTCCATTATACCACACCGCCCACTTTTTGTCAATTGACTTTTTGCACAAAGATTCATCCCTGAGATTCCCAAAATTAGTGCAACATTCCGATATTGATTTTTTAAAAAAATTTTGCTATAATTATTTTACAAGGTAAGGGAAAACCGCCTTGAGCGGTCAAGAAAAAAAATAAAAAAAGTTCTTGACAAACTAAAAATCTTATGATATAATAAATACATAAGGTAAGGAAAGTCAAAGAAGTCAAAAACAAAGATTTTTTTGATAAGGTAGAACAAGTCCTAGGCCGTTCGATTGACAAGTTCAAAAAAATAAAAGAAAGTTCTTGACAAAACAAAAACCTTATGATATAATAATAATGTCAAGGGGGAAAAGAAAACCGCAAGCGCAAGGCGGTATATAAATTCACTCCTTAGGGTAACAAGTGGCGAAGAATGAGAATTAGTAGCAATAGTAAAAACCCTACAAGATTTTCTCAAAATTTTTTTAAAACCCCTTGACAAACAAAAAATCTTATGGTATAATAAATACATAAGATAAAGAAAAAACAAAACATCAAAAGAAAGAAAGAGGTAATGACCATGACAAAGAAAGAAATGTTCACCGCAATCCGTACTGTAGTCGCTGATAACGCTGAAATGGTAGCTTTCATTGACCGTGAAATCGAGTTGCTGAATCGCAAGTCCGCAAGCCCCAAAAAGCCCACTGCTAGACAGCTCGAGAACGAAAATCTGAAGACAGAGATTTTCTGCTTCCTTTCCTCTGCTGATGCTCCTAAGTGCATTAAAGAAATTCAGTCGGGCGTTGCGGTTATCGCTGAAATGGGCGACGCAATGAGCAACCAGAGAATGTCGCATCTTCTGAAAGATATGGTGGACGCAAAGACCGTTGTAAGAACGTATGTGAAGAAAACCCCTTATTATTCGGTAGCATGAGAAAAAAAGTCAAGGGGAAATGAAAATTTCCCCTTGACAAATAATCGGGGATACGATATAATAGACTCATCAAAAGAAAGGAAGTAAAAAATATGAATTACAATTTTAATGGAAAGACCGTCCGTATTCCCGATGCAGAAATTGAAAAGAATATGAAAATTCTTGAAATTTCAAAAGATGAAGCAATTCAGATGTGGCTCGAAGATAATGATTTAGCGGTCAATGAAGAGGTTGAACGGCTGACGGAAAAAGCAAAGGTTAATAAAATTAACCATGAAGCAAAGTCAGACAAACCTCGAAAATCTGTCAAAAAAGAGCGGAAACCTGATGAAGAAAAGGAAAATCTCATCAAAATCCTTGCAGATTGTCTGAAAAATGCGGGATTTGATGCAGAAATTGTCAACAAATCGAAAATTATTGAGTTTAATGTTGGTGAAAATCACTATAAACTTGATTTAATCAAGCAGAGAACCCCCAAAAAGTGATAAAACAAGCCGATTTCTGAAAAATCGGCTTTATTTTTGCCATAAATTGTCTGAATATTCTGAAAATTTGGCCGGCGCATCATCAAACTGCACAAAAATCCATTGTTTTTTTTGTGCATTATTCCCTATTGACTTTTTAATCCTTATCTATTATAATAAACTTATCAAATGAAAGAAAGAGGAATAAAAAAAATGGACAAATTTGTTATTGTAATTGACACTGAAACTGCAAATTCTGTTGAACAGCCTATGCCTTATGATTTTGGATGGGCGGTATTAGATACAACTAACGGAAAAATTGTTGAAACTTTCAGTTTTGTTTGTGCAGAAATCTTCCTTGATAAAGAAATGATGTCTTCCGCTTATTTTGCAGAAAAAGTTCCTATGTATTGGGATGATATTCAGTCAGGCAAGCGTAAATTAAAAAGATTTTTAAATATTCGGAAAGAGTTTTGGAATTGTCTGAAAAAATATAAAATTAAGCAGATTTGCGCCTACAATATGGGATTTGACAAAAGAGCGTCAAACAATGACACCCGTTATCTGACAAGTTCTTTCCTTCGTTGGTTTTTTCCTCGAAATGTTGAATTTGTCTGTATTTGGCACATGGCTTGTACAAGTTTTCTGAATACTTTAGATTATGTAAATTTTGCGAAAACTCACGGTTTTGTATCTGAAGTTGGAAATATTCAGACAAGTGCGGAAGTTGCTTACCGTTATCTGAAAAATAACCCCACTTTCACAGAAAGCCACACAGGTCTGGAAGATGTCGAAATCGAAACCGCAATCCTCATGAATTGTCTGAAAACTGGTGATGAAAACATGAAAATGAACCCCTATTCAGCTTGTTGGCGGAATGTTCAGAAAACAGCAAAACAGATGGCACTTGAAGAGACTTTCGTACTTTAATGCGCGAAAGTCTCGCCCGGGCGAAAATTTTTTGAAGAAAATTTTTTAAAATGTATTGACAAGCCGGCTATTATTTGATACAATTAAAGAGCCTTAAGAAAGGAGGGCTACAAAATGACAAGAGAAAAATTCATCCGCATCCAGAAATCCCGTGGCTATCAGGTCGAGGAACTCGGCAAGATGGTCATCATCTCCCTCGACAACTACAGAGCCACTTGGTTCTTTAACGCTGATGGCTCGGTTGACGAAAACAACCCGCCGATTTGGCACCTTGACCGCTCCCACTGAGGGGCGGTTTTTTATTTGATTTTCGGCCCGGTTCCACTTTAGCGCGTTAAACTTTAACACTTTAGAGCGTGAACAGCGGGCCGCTGACCTCCGGCCAAGGCCCGCTCCGACATTCCAATCCCATATGGCACTTTTTTCCAGAACCTTGTTGACATATGGCCTCGTCCGCCAGATTCCCATAATGAGGACCGCCGCATATAGGCTTGACAAATAAAAAAATTTTTGGTATAATAAAAAAAAAGAAAAAATTTTTTCCACAAAAAAATTTGACTTTTCAAAAAATTTTTGTTATAATATAATTACAATAAAAAAGGAGATGAAATTATTATGGATCTTTACGAAGCACTAAAGTCTGGAGCTAGCGAAGATGAGCTTTATGATTCCTTCAAAAGAGAAGTTGCAAAAGCCCAAAAGAGAATCACAGAAGAGACTGCACAGATTGCAAAAGAAAAAGTCCAGCAGGAAAAGCTGGCCACCGCAAGAAAGAACGCAGTAAATGCAATATACTCTTATTTAGATTTGTTCTTTAAACCATATGTAGGCGAGACAAAAAAGGAAATTGCCCCCAAGTCAACAATCCTTGCTGCTCTAGTGGATTGGGAAAAAGATTATCTAAGTATTCTAGAAAACCTTGAAAGAATTAAGACTGCTTTTTCTACTAAGACAACAGCAAAGAAAAACGCTCCTCTTTCAACTAAGAGTCAGAAAACAACATTCTTTGATTCTATGGAAGAAAAAGATAAAGATATTATTTTAGACTTTTTAAAGTCATTTTAATATTATAACTAATTAAATTCATAATAGACCCCTGTGTAGCCTAGGAGCAGCGCTTCTGGGCTATTTGTAGTGGAAATAATAGTAAACGACCGCACCGCTTTTCGATTTGGGATGCATCATGGGGATCGCACTTCAACTTCACAAAATTACAACTTCACAAAATTACAAATTCACAAAACTACGAATTCACGAATTAACAACTTCACAGATTTATAAAATTACGAATTTACAAATTATAAATCCCTATATGCCTTTATTAAATCATAAACAAACCTTTATAAATTATAAATAAATCAAGTC
>OCTX012083673.1_pt1 | contig 11861 bp, 8 predicted proteins | sample 1539691 | NCBI WGS metagenome assembly OCTX01 (sample SAMN02144231, study PRJEB22623) | gut metagenome | biome: sheep rumen | host: Ovis aries | place: New Zealand
AATAGCTCAATGGTAGAGCATCCGGCTGTTAACCGGAGGGTTGTAGGTTCGAGCCCTACTTGAGGCGCCACCTTTTAAAAGGATCCTTGAGGATCCTTTTTTAAAGCGAATTATTGACACTAAACAGTGATTCTGTTATTATTAACCTTGCTGTCGAGCTTTGGGCCTTTAGCTCAGTTGGTTAGAGCAGCCGGCTCATAACCGGTCGGTCCGGGGTTCGAGTCCCTGAAGGCCCACCATATAGGGGTATAGCTCAGTTGGTAGAGCGTCGGTCTCCAAAACCGAATGCCGAGGGTTCAAGTCCTTCTGCCCCTGCCATTAGGCCCGGTAGTTCAGTTGGTTAGAACGCTAGCCTGTCACGCTAGAGGTCGTGGGTTCGAGCCCCATCCGGGTCGCCATATGCTGTTATAGCTCAGTCGGCAGAGCACGTCATTGGTAATGACGAGGTCGGCAGTTCGAATCTGCCTAACAGCTCCAGACCCTTGTAGAACAGTTTAACTGTTTTACAAGGGTTTTTTCTTTTTATATTGCTGATCCGGTGTACATAAATAAGAGCACCTGCTTCTTGATCAATAGAAACAAGTGCTCTTTCATTATTTTATTTTTTAGCCCAGCTGTCTTTTAGATTGACGATGTTGTTGAAAACTTCAGGATTGTGACTGTCGCGGATAAAATATCCGTTCCGGACGAACTGATATCGGTTATCATCGGTAGCATCGGCAAGTGAACGTTCCAGTTTGGCATTTGGCATTTCACGTACTGAATCCGTGTTTAAATAATCTCCATATGTTTTCCCATCAGGAAGAATATTCATGTTTTCCCGGGTAAACAGATGATCATAAAGCATGATTTTTGCATCAACACAGTCTTTCGCATTGACCCAGTGGATAGTGCCTTTGATTTTACGACCGTCTGCGGGATTTTTTCCACCCGTCTCAAGGTCTGCAGTGCAGAAGATTTCTGTAACATTTCCATTTTTATCCTTGCTGTAACCCGTACATTTGACTATGTAGGATCCCATCAGACGAACTTCATTTCCCGGATACAGTCTGTGATATTTCGGGACAGGTTGCTCCATGAAATCGCTGCGTTCAATGTACAGTTCATTGGAAAAAGACACATCTCTTGTTCCGAGTTCAGGCTTTAGAGGATGATTGGGAAGTCTGAAGCGTTCTGAATAGTCATCGGGGAGATTCAGGATCTTCACTTTGACCGGATCAAGAACAGCAACGCGTCTTTCAGAATTTGCATTCAGTTCTTCACGGATACAGTGTTCAAGTAAGGCAACATCAACAAGACTGTCAGTTTTGGATACGCCCGCCGTCTCGACAAATGTCAGGATTGAGGAAGGAGTATAACCGCGTCTGCGCAAACCGCAAATCGTGGGCATGCGGGGGTCGTCCCAGCCATCAACGATTCCGGTTTCAACAAGCTGACGGAGATAACGCTTGCTCATAACAGTATTTGTCACATTGAGTCTGGCAAATTCGCGCTGTTTCGGCATCGGATGCCTGTCCAGTTTGATGTTATCAATTACCCACTCATAAAGAGGTCTGTGGTTCTCGAATTCGATTGAACACAGAGAGTGTGTAATCCCTTCAATTGCATCCTGAATAGGGTGAGCATAGTCATACAGGGGATAGATACACCACTTGTCTCCCTGACGTTGATGAGGGACATGCAGAATCCGGTAGATCGCGGGGTCACGCATGTTCATGTTCGGACTGCTCATATCGATTTTGGCGCGAAGCGTATGAGAACCGTTGGGGAATTCCCCTGCACGCATTCTGCGGAATAGATCAAGATTCTCTTCCACAGAACGATTCCGGTAGGGGCTTTCTTTTCCGGGGACTGTCAATGAACCGCGGTATTCTCTCATCTCATCCGGGGAAAGATCATCCACATAGGCTTTCCCGTCCAGAATCAGTTGTTCCGCCAGTTCGTAAGTTTTGTCGAAGTAATCGGAAGCATAAAAAATCCCGCCGTTAGGTGAACAGCCAAGCCACTCGATGTCTTCCAGAATAGAGTTTACAAATTCATCGTCTTCATGAACGGGGTTTGTATCGTCAAAGCGAAGATTGAACTTGCCATTATATTTTTTTGCAGTCATCCAGTTGATCCAGATTGCCTTAGCGCTTCCGATATGGATATATCCATTTGGCTCAGGCGGAAAACGGGTATGGATCTTATTGACCACACCTGCTTCAAGATCTGCATCGATCACGTCATGGATGAAATTGGAGTAGGACTCGTCCATAGAATTACCTCCTGTTGAAACATGTAATAATGTTATCACATGGGAAAGAAATCAAGCAATAGATTCAGCGGGTTCTGGCTACAGCCCTTTGTATTTCTGTGTTGCAGCCACGGCAAGAGCATCACATCTGTTATTGTATTTATCCTCTGCATGGCCTTTTACCCATACGAAGGAAACATCCTGGATTTGCAGAAGCTGATCCAGTTTCTGCCATAACAAAAGATTCGGCAGAGTTTCTTTTTTGGAATTTTTCCAGTTGTTCCGCTTCCAGGAAGAGAGCCACTGTCGATTTATGGCATTGACGACATAGGAGGAATCACTGTACAGAGTTACGGAACACGGCTCTTTCAATGCGGAGAGGGCTTCCACTACTGCTGTGAGCTCCATCTCGTTGTTTGTTGTGAGTGATTTTCCGCCAGACAGTTCTTTTTCACGTCCGTTATAAATCAGAACGGCACCCCATCCTCCCGGACCGGGGTTGCCAGAACAAGCACCATCGGTATAGATAGAGATTGATTTCATAGGAATGGGTTCAAACCTTTCTTTACTCGCTTTTATAATATTTTACCATACTTTATTCATAGTTATTGCGTTGTGTTGATTACCGGGGAACCTGTTCCGCCATCTAGTCAGTTGCTTTTAAAGTGCGGTAATTGTACAATATTTAGGAATATACACTTTTATAAGGAGATGATTGATTGAAAGAAAAAACGTATTCAAAAATAGACTTACAGAATCATTCTGATCAGTATAAATCAAACAATTCTGGCAGTTATAAAACAAAGACAGCATCAAAAAACGCTGGAAGAAGGGGAAAACCGGAGGTTCAGGTGATTCCTCTGGGGGGACTGGAAGAAATCGGAAAGAACATGACAGTCATCCGTTGCGACGGACAGGCAGTAATTGTCGACTGTGGAATGGCTTTCCCGGATGATGACCTTCTTGGCGTGGATGCTGTTATTCCTGATTTTTCTTATCTCAGCGAGATAGAGGATGAGATTCAGGGACTTATACTTACACATGGTCATGAGGATCACATCGGGGGCATCCCATTTTTGCTTCATGAATATTCGATCCCGATCTACGGCACAGCGCTGACGATAGGGTTGGTTGAGAACAAATTGAGGGAGGACGGTTTTGTTCAATCGAATCTCCTACATACTGTTCCGGCGGGCTCTACGATCAAGTTAGGGAAATTCTCGGTTGAGATGATCCATATGAATCATTCGATCCCTGATTCTTCCGCTCTAGCGATTACGACACCCGGTGGGGTGATTATTCATACAGGGGATTTCAAAATTGACTATACTCCAGTTTTTGAGAAAACTGCAGATCTCGCCAGACTGGGTGAATATGGGAAAAAAGGAGTCCTTGCACTGCTCTGTGATTCTACAAACGCAGAGAGACCGGGAAACAGTGTCTCGGAGAGCCATGTTGGCGAGTCGTTTGAAGCATTATTCTCCCGTGCAGATGGTAAAAGAGTAATCATCGCAACTTTTTCCTCAAATGTGCAGAGGATTCAACAGATCATTGACTTCGCTGAGAAACATGGAAGAAGGATTGCCATTTCCGGAAGAAGCATGATTGGTACGGTTGAACTGGCACAAAGTCTAGGCTATCTTCACTACAAAGAGAAAACACTGATTGCAATCGAAGAGATTTCAAAATATCGTCCTGAGGACTTGGTGATTATCACAACAGGAAGTCAGGGGGAACCGATGTCTGCGCTCTCCAGAATGGCTGCTGGAACTCACAGGCAGGTCTCAATCACGGAAAATGATTTTATCATTATCTCAGCTACACCTATTCCGGGAAATGAGAAGACAGTCACTTCCGTTATTAATTCTCTTTTGAAACTCGGAAGCGATGTCATATATGAATCAATGTATGAAGTCCATGCTTCGGGACATGCTTGTCAGAATGAAATCAAACTGATGCTCTCACTGATTAAACCGAAATACTATATGCCTGTTCACGGAGAATACAAACATCTTCTGAAAAATGCTGAGATCGCTTATGATCTTGGTTATGATAAAAAACATGTTCTGCTTGCGGAGATTGGCGATGTTGTATCGTTCAAGGAACGTTCTGCTTCGATTACAGGAGATGTAGAGAGCGGCAGGGTCATGGTGGATGGAATAGGCGTTGGAGACGTCGGAACTGCTGTCCTCCGCGACAGACAACACTTGGCCAGTGAAGGCATGGTCGTTATCGTCTGCACAATCGACGAGAATAATGGCAATCTGATAAGCGGACCTGACGTCATCAGCAGGGGATTCATCTATATGAAAGAATCTGAGGATCTGATTGAAGACGTTAAGAAAACGGCATCGACTGTCCTGAAACGTTTTGCGGGAAAAAACAAACGACGCAGGAATGAATTGAAATCTGCTTTGCGTGAAGAAGTCGGTCGTCTTCTCTATCAGAGGACAAAAAGGAATCCAATGGTTCTGACTGTTGTTATGGAAATCTAATCATACTACCAGGAGGAAAAAATGAAAGTCGTTTTACTGCAGGATATTAAAGGAACCGGGAAGAAAGACGAACTGGTAAATGTTTCGGACGGATATGCCAGAAACTATCTTTTCCCCAGGAAGCTCGCTGTTGAGGCGGACAATAAGGTCCTCAACGAACTGAAAGCAAAGAATGATGCAAAAGAGCATCGAAAAGAAATGGAACTTGGGCAGGCAAAAGAACTTGCTGCGCGTATCGATGGAAAAACTGTCACCATTCCTGCGAAAGTCGGAAATAAAGGCAGATTGTTCGGGGCGATTACTTCCAAAGAAATCTCAGATGTGATTGCAAAAGAATTTGGAGTGGAAATCGATAAGAAAAAAATCGAGATGGATGATATCAAAGCAGTTGGCGATTACAAGGCAACGATTAAACTGTATGCCGGAATTACCTCCGGTGTGTCGATCCATGTTGTTGAAAAGGAGAAATAATGGCAGCTGGTATTCAGTTCGGCGATTCTTTCGAACTTCCGTACAGCACTGATGCAGAGCAGGCAGTTCTTGGGGCAATCATTGTAGATGCTTCGATTCTTGATGATGTTGCTGCTATACTCCGCGCAGATATGTTCTACAACCAGCAGAATGCAGACATCTTCCGTGAGATGCTGATGCTTCAGAGTTCCGGGAAACCGGTTGATCTCGTTACAGTACTGGATGCGACTGTCAGTGCGGGTGTTTTCCAGAATGCGGAAGACGCAAAAGTATATTTGTTCAGCATGGGAGAAACTGTACCGGCACTTTCTAACGCGCTGACCTACGCAAGAATTGTTGCGGATAAGTATATCACCAGGTCTCTGATTAGCTCCTGCAGGGATGTGATTGAAGCTTCTTTGGATGCTTCCAATGAACCTGCAAGACTACTGGATCTGGCAGAGGCAAAAATCTATGATATCAGGAATTTCCGAAAGAGTTCGGATATGAGTAGTATCATGGATGTTTCCTACAACGTGCTTGCTGACCTTGAAAAACTGTCTGGAGATGACAGGCAGAAATACCTTGGTATCTCTACCGGTTTCTCATATCTGGATCAGATCACGACTGGCCTGAACCGTTCCGACCTGATTATTCTGGCGGCGCGCCCCTCGGTCGGAAAGACAAGTTTTGCACTGAATCTGTGTTCAAACGTTGTCCGAAGCAGAAACGATATTGCAGTTGCAGTTTTCTCGCTGGAGATGACGAAAGAGCAGATTGCTCAGAGAATCATCAGTTCTCTGGCTGGTGTTCGTTCCCAGAAGTTCAGAACTGGCGATTTCACTGATGAGGAAATGGATAAAGTCACAGAAGCGACATCTGAGTTGTCGTCGGCACGTTTATATCTGGATGATACTTCCGGTATCTCTGTTCAGGAGATCAAGGCTAAGGCGAGAAGGATAAAAAATCTGGGGCTTGTTGTCGTTGACTATCTTCAGTTGATGAGCGGATCAGGTAGGAGAAGTGAAAACCGAGTGAATGAAATATCTGAGATTACCAGGTCGTTCAAAATAATGGCAAAAGAACTGGATGTGCCAGTAATACTGTTGTCCCAGCTGAGCAGAGGAACTGAAAAGGAAAGAAGACGTCCGATGCTTTCAGACCTCAGGGACTCTGGATCTATCGAGCAGGATGCGGATATCGTCATGTTCCTGCATCGTGAAACGCCGGAAGAAGAGCGGGAATCCGCATTGCAGGACATCCTTCTGATGGTTTCAAAGAATCGCCATGGCGAGGTCCGGAATCTTCACTTGAATTTTGAAGGGGATATTACCAGATTTACTTCTGTCGAGTATGAACACGACGATTTCTAAAGTACTCAGGTATTCAAAAGACAGAGAACTGTTTCCTGCGGGTTCAACAGTTCTCGTTGCAGTGTCTGGCGGTGCGGATTCAATGGCGTTGCTGGACATCCTCGTTCGGTGTTCAGATTTATTCGGAATAAAAAAAATAACCGCCTTCCACTTGAACCACCGTGTTCGGGGAGAAGAGGCTTTGAGAGATGAGCAGTTTGTTGAGGATTACTGCAAAAGCAGGAGGATCCCGCTCATTGTTTACAGATTGTCGGAAGAAGAAGTTGCGAATCATTCTGAAGCATTGCTGCGCGATCTGCGGTATCGATACCTGGCCAAGGCAAAAGAAAAAACGGAATCGGATCTCATTGCTCTTGGTCACACGAAATCGGATCAGGCGGAAACAGTTTTTTTCCGCTTAATGAGGGGAAGTGGTCTTCTCGGCGTTTCCGGAATGACCGGAAGGGCAGAATATCTTGTCAGACCGTTGTTATGTTTGTCCAGGAAAGAAACAGAGCAGTATTGTGCTGAGAAAGAAATCAGATTCTGTATGGACAGCACGAATGATGATGACCGTTATTCGAGGAACTACATCAGGCATCAGATTCTTCCTGCAGCCAAAGTATTGTTTCCTTCCGTAGAAGAGCACATCTCCGATTTTTCAGACATTGCTAGAGAGGCAGATTCATATTTCAGAGAAAAAGCGGATAGATATCTGAGTGAGAACAATAAGAACGGTGTGTTAAGCATAAAAGCTTTACACGCATTAAATGAACATCGTATCGTTCTTGAATACTGTTTATTGCGTTATCTGGACCAGAATGGCATACCTTATGATTCCGACGATATCCGGAACGGCATACGCTTGTTTCTGGAAGATGGGACGATCCAGTTGAAGGAGGGGCATGCCTTGTTAAGTTCCAAAGGGCAGTTGTTTCTCGATCCTGATGCACCGGAAATCTGTCAGAAAATCGATATAATTCCATCTACAGTTCAGTTCGTTCCGGGTAGAATGGTCCGATTCAAAGTAGAGAGTTTACCGAATATTAAAATTTCACCGGATGAATCTTTGTTTTATTCTTGCATTGATTATGATAAAGTTAACGATGGTTTGATCCTTCGAAACTGGAGAGATGGAGATCGGTTTACTTCTTTGCGAAGAAAATGTTCTAAGTCTTTGAAAAAATACTTCGCGGAGAAAGGTCTGACGATTCCTGATAAAAAACGACAGGCAGTCGTTCAATGCGGAGACAGGATCATTTGGCTTGAAGGAGAGGGCATTTGTCCCGAAGTTGCTGTTAATTGTCGAACGGATAAAGTACTTATTATTGAAATAATGGAGGATAGTGTATGTCCGAGATGAGAGAGGATGTCCTGAAGGTTCTGATTTCCGAAGAGGAGATCAAGCGGAGGGTCAAGGAACTCGGAAAACAGATTACAGAAGATTTTGCCGGCAAGGATATCGTTGTCGTCAGCGTGCTGAAAGGATCGGTCATGTTTATGGCTGATCTGCTTCGGGAGATCGATGTTCACACGGAAATAGATTTCATGGTGTGCAGCAGTTATGGAAGCGGAGTTGTCAGCACCGGAGCGGTTAAAATGCTGAAAGATATTTTCCTTCCCATTGAAGGACGCGATGTAATTATCGTTGAGGACATTCTTGACACCGGAAAAACTCTCCACTATATCAAAGATTATTTATGGGCAAGAAAACCTAACAGCATCCAAATCTGCACCCTCCTTGATAAACCCGAGAGAAGACAGGCCGACATCAATGCGGATTACATCGGTTTTGTTGTTCCGGACGAGTTTGTAATCGGTTACGGATTAGATTATGATGAGCATTATCGCAATCTCCCGTATATTGGCGTTCTGAAACCGAGTGTCTACTCGGAATAAATATTCAAGAATAAAGGAAAACATGTATACAAAAAATCAAAACAATCGAGGTCTCGCAGTTCTTCTTCTGTTACTGGTGTTGCTGTCTGGATTATATTTTTTCCGGTCTTTAAACACGAACGAGACAAAGTATTCACAGGTCGTTGACCTGTTTCGGAATCAGCAGGTAGAGACATTCTCTCTGGATCTTTCTTCCGGGCAGCTGAATTATAAAGTCAGGGGAGAGGAAGAAACAAACGTCTATCGGGTTCCGAGTGTTGATCTGTTCATTTTCGATGTCAGTGATTACATTAAAGAGTACAATGACGCACATCCGAAGGCGCCAATGGAGTATACATATACTGCATCAACTTCGATTCTTGCCGTCATCGTTGAATGGCTTCCGCTTCTATTGTCTGCATTGATGTTTATCGTTTTTTATCTAAGCATGCGCCAGCAGGGTGGCGGTGGACGGGTAGCAAATATCGGTCGAGCCAGAGTCGGACGGGACGATGAGGGTAGAAAAGCAACGTTTGACGACGTTGCCGGCTGTGACGAGGAAAAGGAAGAACTCCAGGAGATCATAGAGTATCTGAAAGCCCCTCAGCGTTTCAGTATGCTTGGCGCTAAAATTCCGAGAGGTGTTCTGCTTGTTGGCCCTCCCGGAACAGGAAAAACATTATTGGCGCGAGCGGTTGCTGGCGAGGCAGGAGTTCCGTTCTTTTCTATCTCCGGTTCCGATTTTGTGGAACTGTATGTCGGTGTCGGTGCATCAAGAGTACGGGATCTGTTTGATCGTGCGAAAAAGGAGCGCCCGTGTATCGTATTTATCGACGAGATCGATGCGGTTGGCCGTCAGCGTGGTGCTGGACTCGGTGGCGGACATGATGAGAGAGAGCAGACACTGAACCAGCTTTTGGTCGAGATGGATGGATTCTCCGGCAATGAAGGAGTCATCATTATTGCTGCAACGAACCGTGCTGATATTCTTGACCGTGCGCTCCTCAGACCTGGCAGATTTGACAGACAGATCTATGTCGGGCTTCCTGATGTTAAGGGAAGAGAAGAAATACTGAAGGTTCATGCAAAAGGAAAGCCTCTGGGGCCTGATGTTGAACTGAAGACCATCGCCAAGGGTACAGTCGGTTTTACCGGTGCTGATCTTGAAAACCTGCTGAATGAGGCAGCGTTGCTGGCTGCCAGAAAGAATAAGAAGGCAATTACTCAGGAAGAAATCGAAGAAGCTACGATCAAGGTCATTGCCGGTCCTGAGAAGAAATCCAGGGTCGTTACTGATAAGGAGAAAAAACTGACTGCTTTTCATGAAGCAGGTCACGCTGTTTCGACTTACTACAAAACTCCTGAGTCACCTGTCCATCAGATCTCGATTATTCCACGCGGAATGGCAGGTGGATTTACGATGTCTTTACCGGATGAGGACGTGAATTATCAGACAAAGAATGAGATGATTGGCGAGATTACGACTCTTCTTGGCGGTCGTGTTGCGGAGCAGCTTGTTCTTGACGATATTTCCACCGGAGCCTCAAATGATCTTGAGAGAGCGACAAAGATTGCCCGGAGTATGGTTACCAAATATGGTTTCTCAGAAAAACTTGGCCCTGTCGTGTATGGAGATCAGAACGAGGTATTTCTTGGACGAGATTTTACGCAGAGCAGGAATTACTCGGAGCAGATTGCTACGGATATCGATGAGGAAATCAAGGATATCGTTGAGAAATGCTATGTCGATTGTACAAACATCCTGACTGAGCATATGGATAAACTGCATCAGGTAGCAGAGAGACTGCTGCAGACGGAAAAAATGGATGAGGAAGAATTTAAGGCGATCATGGAAGGTGATCGGATTTCTTCCGAACAGTCCGATAGCCATGCTGCAAAGTCCACTGATGGAACGTCTCAGATTTCTGAGACAGAGACCCCAGTTTGCCCGGAATGACGTCGATCCCGAAAAGTGAATGAAAACTAGAGACTCCTGCAGCAATCTTGCTGCAGGAGTTCTTCTAGGAGATGGCAGCATAGTGCATGTGTAGTTATCGACTATCTTCTACCTTATCTGCGGGGCTGAATTATGGTATCATAAATATAATGGATAGTATCGGCAAAAGGAGAAAAAATGGCGAAGAGCAAGCAGTATACGAATGAGAGTATCAAGGCACTGAAGGGAGCGGACAGAGTCCGGAAAAGGCCTGCCGTTATCTTCGGTTCCGACGGTCTTGAAGGATGTGAACAGTCAGTTTTCGAGATCATTTCAAATTCCATTGATGAGGCACGTGAAGGACACGGTGACAAGATCATCGTGACTCAATACAATGATTATTCCGTCGAAGTCGAAGACTTCGGACGCGGAGTTCCCGTGGATTATAACGAACGGGAAAAAGAGTACAACTGGAAACTCTTATTCTGCGAACTGTATGCCGGCGGGAAATACGATAACGATGCCAATGCCAACTATGAATATTCTCTGGGACTGAATGGCCTCGGGCTTTGTGCTACGCAGTATTCATCCGAATATATGGACGTGGAAATCTTCCGTGACGGCTTCCGGTATGAACTCCACTTTAAAACAGGGCAGCCCAAGGGAAAAATGATCAAAGAGGACTCCACTAAAAAAACGAGACACGGAACAAGAATAAAGTGGCGTCCTGATCTGAAGGTTTTTACAGACATTTCTATTCCTAAAGAGTATTTCGTGGAATTGTTGAAACGCCAGGCTGTGGTCAATGCCGGAGTGACGTTTGTTTTACGCACGCAGAATGAGAAAGGCTCCTTCGAGGAACAGTCATTTTATTATGCAAACGGTATTCAGGATTATATCAATGATCTAATCGGCTCTGAAGGACTGACTTCTGTTCAGTTGATCGAAGGCAGCGCAAGGGGACGTGATAGGGAAGATCTGCCGGAGTACAATGTCAAAATGTCCTGCGCTTTTGCATTCTCCAATAAAGTTCAGATGATTGAGTATTATCATAACTCCAGTTTCCTTGAGCATGGAGGGTCTCCTGAAAGAGCAGTCAAGACAGCGTTTGTCAATCAAATTGATGCTCTGATTCGCGACAGGAAGCTTTACCGGAAAGATGAATCAAAGATCACGTTTCAGGATATTCAGGACTGCCTGGTACTTGTGTCAAACAGTTTTTCCAATATCACCAGTTACGAAAACCAGACAAAAAAAGCCATCACAAACAAGTTCGTTGCTTCTGCGATGACGGAGTTCCTGAAGAAAAGACTGGAAGTTTATTTCATTGAAAACCGTTATGAAGCGGATGCTATAGCAAATCAAGTTCTGATCAACAAGAGAAGCCGGGAGAATGCGGAAAAGACCCGACTGAATATTAAAAACACTCTGCAGACAAAAACTGATTTCACCAATCGGATTGCCAAATTCGTGGATTGCCGCAGTAAGGATATCTCTGTACGCGAAATCTATAT
>OCTX012247349.1_pt1 | contig 11860 bp, 9 predicted proteins | sample 1539691 | NCBI WGS metagenome assembly OCTX01 (sample SAMN02144231, study PRJEB22623) | gut metagenome | biome: sheep rumen | host: Ovis aries | place: New Zealand
CAAGGCGCCCGTCTACGTGGTACACTTTACGCAGGCCGCCGCGGCCACCAACGCGCAGAACTTCATGAGCCTCGACCTCTGCAGCAAGGAAGAAAAGGCGAAAATCAACGAGGCCATCAAAGAGGTACGTTTTTCGAGCCCATACGGCCCCGATGTCAAGCGTTGGCTTAAGCAGGGAATCGGGTTGCACCATGCAGGGCTTTTGCCCAAGTACCGCATCCTCTGCGAAAAACTTTCACAGCAAGGTTTACTCAAAGTCATCTGCGGCACAGACACCCTCGGCGTCGGCGTGAACGTCCCTATCCGCACGGTGCTCTTCACGCAGCTCTGCAAGTACAGCGGCGACAAGACGGCAATCCTCACCGCACGAGACTTCCACCAGATTGCGGGCCGCGCCGGAAGAAAAGGCTTTGACGACGTGGGCTACGTGGTGGCGCAGGCTCCCGAGCACGTCATCGAGAACCTGAAACTCGAGGCGAAGAGCCGCCAGACCGGCAAGAAGTTCCAGAAGCGCAAACCGCCCGAGCACGGCTATGTGCCCTTTGACGAGAACACTTTCAAGCGTCTCATCGATTCCGCACCCGAACCGCTTACATCGAGCTTCCGCGTAGACCACGGGATGCTCCTGAACATCCTGAGCCGAGAAACCGACGGTTGCCGCGCCATGCGAAACCTCATCAAGGACTGCCACGAGAGCGCCGCCAGCAAGAAGCAGTTAAACCACCGCGCCTTCCAATTGTTCCGCAGCCTGGTAGAAAAGAAAATCGTGGAGTTCGTCCCTGCAGTCGCTCCGGGTTACAGCCACCTGCGCGTGAACATGGATTTGCAGGACGACTTCGCGATGAACCAGCCGCTCTCGCTGTACCTGCTCGACACGCTCCCGAAACTCGACAAGGATTCGCCAGAGTACGCGCTCGACGTGATTACCCTGTGCGAAAGCATCGTCGAGAATCCCGACGCCATCCTCCGCATCCAGCTGAGCAAGGCCCGCGACGCCCGCATGAACGAACTCAAGGCGCAGGGCATGGAATACAACCAGCGTCTGGAGGAACTCGACAAGGTCGAATACCCCAAGCCACTGCGAGACTTCATTTACGACACCTACAATGCGTTCGCCGAAGTGCACCCGTGGGTCGACGTGAACGTGGAACCCAAGAGCATCGTGCGCGAGATGTTCGAAAACTTCAGCACCTTCAGCGGGTACGTGAAACAGTACAACCTGCAGCGCATGGAAGCAATTCTACTGCGGCACCTTAACTACGTGTACAAGGTGCTCTCGCAGACAGTGCCCGATGGCTATAAAAACGAGGAACTCCTCGAGATGCAAGACTACCTGGGCGACATGATCCTCCGTGTGGACTCGAGCCTTTTGGAAGAATGGGAAAAGATGGCGCACCCCGAAGACTACCAAAAGCGCCTGGACGAGGGTGCAACGGAAGACGAGGCAGAGAAGGCTTTCGGCGCAGACAAGGCCGCCGCCGACATCACCTACGACAAAAAGCGGTTCCTCTCGATGGTGCGTCAACGCATTTTCCAAATCATGGGAAGCCTCCAAAAGCAGGACTACGCCGACGTGCTCGACAGCCTCGCCGCCGACCTCCTCGAGGGGGAACTTTTGGCCGATGCCGAGGGCACACCCTGGACCGAGAAGCGCCTGCTCGAGACCATGGCCGCCTACACCGCCGATCACCACAAATTCCGCCTGGACGTGGAAGGCCGCGCGCTCGCCCACACCATCGTCACCTACGACGGCGACACGATGCACGTGCAGCAAATGCTCCAAGACGAGGAAGAATTCAACGACTGGAGCATCGATTTTGACATTTCGCTCGCGGAGAGCCGTGAAGCCGGCATACCTCTCCTCAAGATGGCCCGCCTCGGCGAGGTGTAATTTTCTATGATTAACGGCATGGACAGCAATTCTTTCAAAGGCAAGTTCGCGGCAGTCCTCCCCGCCGGGGGACTCGGCAAGCGCATGGGCGGGAACATCCCAAAACAACTCATGGAAATGGGCGGCAAGCCCGTCTACCGTTACAGCCTCGAGACGTTCCTCCACATGGACGAATTCGCGGAAGTCGTGATGGCAGTGCCCGCCGACTGGAAGGACCATTTTGAAAAGGATTTTTCTCACCCCAAACTGAAAATCGTCGTGGGTGGCGCCGAACGATGGCAGTCCGTAAGGAACGGAGTCGAGGCCCTCACAAGCGGAGCCGAATACGCACTGGTCCACGACGTGGCGCGCCCCTTCATCAGCGAAGAAATCATCCGCGACGTATGCAAAACTTTAGTTGAAAAGGGCGCATGCCTCGTAGCAAAACCTGCAGTCGACACAATCAAGGTTGCCGCCGATGGTTTGGTCAAACAGACCATCGACCGCCGCACCGTTTGGCTTGCACAAACTCCGCAAGCCGCTCGCATTTCTCTTTTGAAATCACTCTACAAGCGAATCGACGCGGAGCCCCTCGGCTTCACGCCCACCGACGAAGCAAGCATTTTAGAGCATTTCGGCGAAGCCGTCTACATCGTGAAGGGCAATGCCGCAAACGACAAGTTGACGACACCAGAAGATTTCAAAATACTATCGCAACTCGCGTAGAGGCCCTAAATCCGACAAAGTTTCCGTCCAAAAGATTATTGGCGGTTTTTGTCCAAAATACGGGTTTTCACATTTTACGGGTTTTTGAATCCATATTTTTTTCTTATATTTGCCCTAGATTCCGGAGGAATTATGAAGATTTCTAACCTTTTTGCGGCAGGCCTGCTTGCCACTTCGATTGCCACCGCAGCCGAAGGCGAAGACCAAATGTCCACCCCGGCAAAAAAGAGCGAGCCCTCTTTCTTTAGCGTGGGTGTTCGTGCCGCCTATAATTACAACACGATGTTCGGTCTCTCGGACGAATGGAACATCTATGCCGACGATGCCGAAGAACCCTCCGGCAATGGTTTTGAAGGCGGTCTCGCCATTCGCCTGCAACTGCTCCCCTTTATGCAGTTCACCCCGGAAGTTTTGTTCAACTACACCAAGCTGACCCAGGATGACGGCGACACCGACCGTGAATTCGAGCAAATGGGCGTCGAGATCCCCGTACTCCTCCGTGTCACACCCATTGAATGGGTCTACCTCGTTGTCGGTCCGACCATAGAATTCAATGTCAGCGACGAAGAGCACCTTAACAGCGGCGAAATGGATGCCGCCGGCGACAAATACTACCACGAATTCCCCGAAGGCTACGACCGCAAGGCTGTGCAATTCGGACTCACGCTGGGTATTGGCGGTTACGCCATTCCCAACAGGCTCAGTTTCGACATCCGCCTGAACCTCGGAATGTTCAACGACGTCTATGAGGGCAGGACTCTTAAAGATAGCAGCGGAAAAGAATACAAGGGTAGCAAGCTCATCGACTTGAGCGGCGGCAAACAAATGGCCTTCAAGTTCGGTCTTGGATTCTGGTTTATGTAAAGATCACCTAATCGAAAAGCTCCAGCGTTTGCTGGAGCTTTCTTTTTTACTAAATTCAGTGACGTCTTCTCTCAGAACCTTAATTAGGAGTTTCCGAAGAAGCACTTTGCCGAACCGCCTTCCGTCCCCGTCACCGTGACGCAGACATCGTTGAAAGTATTCTGGCCAGACTTTATAGCACCCAAGGATATGCCGCTGTTGCTGATGTTATATTCACCCGAATAAGACTTTGTGGTTCCATTGTAGTTAATATCCAACTTCAAGCCCGGAGAATTTTGTGCTGGCGCAACATCACACAGGAGGGCAATTCCAGGAGGAGTCCAACCAGAATTCTGCCAATCAATAGAAATCTGTATGCAAGCCTCCTTATTGAACGGAATCGCAATAGAAGTATCCTGAGCCGAGGGAATGTTGGTTCCCGCAAAGCCCAACGCATAATCCGGAAGTGCACTATCAAAAGCCGTCACCGTCGGGCACGTCACATCGGCATAGGAATTGTCATCATTAAGAACTCGGAGTGTCGGGGTAACCGCATCACCCTTGGCTGCAAGCGTGGCTGTCGCAGCAGTCTCAGCCCCAGTAACACCGGCACCACCCCAGACGTATTCAGTAATGTTAGCGGTCGTCGTACAACCGGTAACGGACCACGAGGCGGCGCCCCCTTCCTGCACATCGACTTTTTCGGCAGCGGGAGCGCATTTGCAACCAGTAATCGGGGCGCCGTTCACATGGAGCGGGGAGCATTGCACAACACCCGTACCGTTTTTCGTCGTAATCGTCACCGAGGCGTTCTTATCACCGGAGGTAGTGTAAGTCACCGCCTCAGACGTTGTGCTTCCTGTAACAGTATAAGACGGGATAGAGCCCCCTTCAAACGTCCACTCTAGTTTCGCCGACATCATGTCCATCGGATTGGTAATGGCAGCACCCTTCGAGAAAGTCCACGTGGTAGAGGTGTTCAATTCAATAGTCGAAACCTTCGGGGCGCAAGTGCCATAGTTAGTATCACCCGTACTCGGCTGGGCAGACGAAGAAGAAACCTCAACTATCTGAGATACAGGGGTCGGAGCCTGGCTGCTCGAACTCAACTGGCCAATCGGACCAGTAGAGGAGGTCTGCCTAAGAATGCTGGAGGAAGAGCGAGGAACCTGGCTCGCACTCGTGCCCGGAGTCTGGCCCGCACTTGAAGCAGGCGTTTCGCTGGACGTTTCTATAATGTCTGGGGGATTCGCCATTTCCGCTTGGCATCCCTCGTAACCAGGAGCACCCGCCACACAGTTGGCCAAGGCACTTTTAATATCGCCTTCACCAAGTCCTTCATTGACCAACGTCGTGGCAAGTCCTTCCAACGAACTATCAGCATTAATGATTTCTCCATCACCGCAGGCCCAAAAAGCACCTGCGATGCATGCTGCGGAAAGTCCAAAAACAAGTTTTTTCTTCATATAAAAACCTCTTCGTGGAAAAATAAATAAATCTTTGGCAAAAGGGTAATCTTTGACGATTTTTAGTGAAGCAAAACACAAAAAAAGCCCCCTTTTGGGGGCTTTTTGAGAAAATTTTAATTTCTATTTCATATCCCAGTAGCAATTGGAACCGGTAACCTCTACATAGTAACCAATATCTGAATCAGCGAAAGAGGCTACGTAACCACTAACTCCAGTTCCATTAATCGTCACTGCACAATCCGCGTTAATATAGTCCGGTTTGGTTTCCAGGAAAATACAATGGCTTTGAGATGTGGCCCAACCCGCACCTACTATACTAAACTCAACACTTCCACATCCAACATTGGGGCAGTAAGTTGCACAATTCTCGGCAGTATACAAAGTGCTACTCGACGACTCCGGTTCTACGCTCGAGCTGGATTCCTCGCTCGAACTGGATTCCTGGGAACTGCTGGACGGCGGTTCGCTGGAGCTGGACACAACACTACTCGAACTTGGGGTCACGGAGGAACTGCTGGGACACTCCACCTCTCCCATATAATTAATCTTACAGCCTTCACTGGAGGACGGTTGCGGAGTCGAAGAGGAACTGCGCGGCACCGAGGAACTCGTTCCGGAGGTCGGTGAGCTCGAGGGACTGGAAGTCACAGAACTGCTGGATTCCACAGGTCTGGCCACAATCTTAACAGAAACGCATTCACCCATATCTTGGCCATCGACCGTCAAAAGCGGGAAAGTCTTATCTAGGGGGCTATCAAACACCATGCCCACCATAGGAACGCTAGTCGTTTGGAATCCCGTGCCGCGGGCTCCATCCAGGTTTTCCCACTCATACTCCTTGCCATCGCGGGTTCCTTCATTTTTTATATACTGCCATACGACGGTATCTCCCACATAGGCTTGCCTGTCTACAGGCTTGCATGTTCCTCCCAGCGGTAGAATCACCTCTTCGCTGCTGCTGGACTCCTCTTCCTCGCTACTCGAACTTTCGGGTTCAGACGAACTGCTCTCTTCGACGCTGCTCGAACTTTCGGGGGCAGACGAACTGCTCTCCTCAACGCTGCTCGAACTTTCAGGGGCAGACGAACTGCTCTCCTCCACACTGCTCGAACTTTCTTCGTTGACGCTCGACGACAACGAATCCGCTGGGGCAGACGAACTGAGAGAATCCGTCACAGAACTAGACGACTTAATAGACAAGGAGCTCGACGACAACACACTGTCCTTCACCGAGGAACTGGAAACGACTGTATCTTCGTCCACAGGATCCTTTTTAGAAATCGGGTTGTCCCGGAACGCCTGGGTTATCTGGGACTCACACTCCTTATTGCCCTTGCACTGTTCCAGGGCGTCAATCACATCGGCAGCCGTCAAATTGCCATATCGTTCCAGCGCCAAGTGGTCGCTATCTTCGGCGCTCTCCACAACGCCTTCACCGCAGGCCCAAAACAAAAGGACTGCACACAAAGACAAAAGGCTATATAACAGGTTCTTACGCATATAAATACACTCTCTCCAAGAAATATAAATTAAAATTTACAGAATGCAACCGCCTCAGCCCCCAGAGGTGTCATTTTTCACGATTTTTTGCAAAAAAGTGCTTTTTTATTCTTCCTGACCAGGTTCCGTCATCTTGCGCTGGCCCGTAATGAACTGGCGCACGTACGGATTCTTGGTATTTTTGATCTCATCGACCGTCCCGACCTCGATAATGCGGCCATTGTAGAGCATGGCGATACGGTCTGCCACCTTGAAGGCGCTGACCATGTCGTGCGTCACCACCACCGAGGTCACACCGAGCTTGCTCTGCATGTCGAGAATGAGGTCGTTGATGACATCGCTCGTAATGGGGTCCAGACCCGTCGTGGGTTCGTCATACAAAAGGATTTCGGGATTCAATGCGATGGCACGAGCCAGGGCGACACGCTTGCGCATACCGCCCGAGAGTTCACTCGGCATCTTGGTGCGGAACTCGGGCACAAGGTTGATCATCTGGAGTTTTTCGGTCACCACATCCTGAATCTGCTTTTCGCTGAGTTCCGGGTGGTGTTCGCGCAGGGCAAAGGCGATGTTCTCGCCCGTACTCATGGAGTCAAAGAGGGCGCCCATCTGGAAGAGCATGCCCATTTTGCGGCGAATGGTATGCGTATCAAAGAACTTCGGCGTACTGATGGTCACGCCGTCCACAGACACCTCGCCACCATCCGGCTGCAAAAGGCCAATCATGTGCTTCAGAATCACGGACTTGCCGCCACCGGACTTGCCGATAATGACCATCGTCTCGCCGCGACGGATGTCGAGGTTCACGTCTTGCAAAACCGTCTGCGGGCCAAAGGATTTTTTTAGCCCCTTGAGGCGGATGGCGATATCGTTCGGGTCAATCTTTACGTTTGGCATAGTCACCTGCAGCTTAGAAGAACATTATTGCATCGAGGCCAAAATCGGCAATCAAAATCATGAGGCAGCTCGAGACCACCACGTTCATGGTCGCAATTCCCACGCCGTGCGCACCGGGCTTCGCGTTGATGCCGTGATAGTAACCGAGCACAAAAATCAAAGTTCCAAAGACAAACGACTTGATAATCCCAGACCAAAGGTCCATGGATTCAAAAAGGTACTGCATGCCCGTGTAATAGGTGTACGTGGTAATGTCGAGGGCGAGCACACAAACAATCCAGCCCCCAATTAGAGCCAACGCATTCGAAATGGCCGTGAGGCACGGGATCATCGTAATGAAGGCGACAAAACGCGGGAGCGCAAGGTAACGGTACGGTTCCAAGCCTAATACGGTATAGGCGGCCAGTTCCTCTTTTTCTTTCATGGATCCGAGCTCCGCCGCCACGGCGCTGCCGACTCGGCCGGCAAGCACAATCGCCGTAAGCAAAGGACCCAATTCTATGAGCACCATCTTGCAAGCTGCTGTTCCAACAAATTTATCTGAAACTAAGTTGTGGAACTCGAACTCCGCCATGATGGTCGCCACCATCCCCGTAAAGATGGACGTCACGAACAACAGCGGGAGCGAAGAGACGCCAATGGAGATCATCTCCTTCACAATCAAGTTCGGGTTCTTGAACACGTGCGGCATCTGTTTGAACGTGTTCAGCAAAATGCAGACGACCTCCCCGATACTGGAGATGCCCTCGGCAATCACGCGACCAAGCCAAAAAACAGGTTTTAGAATCACTGCCATCAGCCAAAATCTCCAAATCCGGTAGCGCCCATGTCGCCGCCATCGTCGTACTGGTATTCGTCGCCTTCGCCACCGGCACCGCCATCGTTAATCGCGTTGAAGAAGGTCGTGATGTTCGGCTCAAAATAAAGCGGAATGTCCTTGACGGAACCATTACGGTGCTTGGCCACAATAAGCTCAGCCTTGTTGTAGTCTTCGTCCTTGTGGGTTCGCACATAAGGACGTTCCACGAACCACACCATGTCGGCGTCCTGTTCAATGGAGCCCGATTCACGGAGGTCCGAGAGCTGCGGGCGGTCGCGGCCCTTTTCCTCGACCTTACGGCTAAGCTGGGCAAGCGCAATGACCGGGATGTGCAGTTCCTTCGCCAAAATCTTGAGGCCGCGCGAAATGGCGCCAATGGCCACGGCGCGGTTTTCTTCGCCACCCGTCTTCATTAGCTGCAGGTAGTCCACGATGAGCATGTCGAGCTGGTCCTTGCGCTTGAGTTCGCGCGCCTTGCTCATGAGTTCCATAATGCCGAGGTCGGCATTGTCGTCCACATACAGCGGGGACTGGTTGATGGGGGCGACCTTCGCGATAATCTGGTTCATCTCGTCGCGGTTGAGTTTGCCAGAACGGAGCTTGCTTTGGTCCACACGGGCACGAGAGCACAGCAAACGCTGGGCAAGCTGCACGCCGTCCATTTCAAGGCTAAAGAATGCAACCTTGCGGTTGTAGTCAATAGCGGCGTTCGCGGCGATGGTCAGGGCAAACGAGGTCTTGCCCACGCCGGGGCGTGCCGCCAAAATAATGAGGTCCGAATCCTGCAGGCCGTTGGTGAGTTCGTCCAACTCCGTAAGCCCCGTCGGGATACCCGTAATCCCTTCCTTGCGGTTGGTCAAACGGTCCAGGAGCGGCGTCACAAACTTCTCGATCGGCAGCAACGACTTCCTTACCTGCTGGTCGGCAATGGCAAAGATGGTCTTTTCGGCATCCTGCAGCACTTCTTCGGGAGCGATGGAGGCATCCAAGGACTTTTTGATGGTATCGTCAGAAGCCTTGATCAACTGGCGCAGCACGTACTTGCTGCGCAGATGCTGGACGTTCCATTCCACGTTGGCCGAGGAGGCAACGGCGTCCATCAGGTCAAAGATGTATTCGCGGCCACCGCACTTTTGGATTTTGCCCTCTTTCTCCAATTCGGCAGAGAGGGTCAAAACATCTATCGGGCTCGCCATGCGGAAAAGCTGGGTCATCGCATGCCAAACCAAACGGTGGCGTTCAAAAAAGAAAAATTCATCCGAGGGAATCGCCGTAGCGAGAGTTTCCATTACGTTCGGATCACGCAAAATTCCGCCGAGCAGGTAACGTTCCGCTTGCTCGTCGACCGGAATAGGCCGATTCTCGTACATCGGCTGTTCATTATTAAAATCAGGCATAAGCTATGCTTGAAATATAATTTTAAAGTAACTGCAGCGCGGGATGTGGACCTTCCAAGTGACCCACTTGAGCTGCTTATCGCCCGCCATGGCAAACGCATCCACAAGGGAACACGTTTTTACACCGTTAAAATCCATGTCGGTTCCGGCGCAATCGTTAAAGACCTTGCCCTTGCCAAAGACCTGGTGGAACAGCGGTTCACCAAAGGTGACCATCATCTTAGGTTCGATAAACGAGAGTTCCTTCGCAAGCATCTTGCGGAGGGCGGTCTCCAAAAGCGGGGGGAAGTTCCGCGCTACCGGGCCCTTGTAAAAATACGCGATTCCAATGTCGCCTTGCTGCACATTCAAGTTCGCAAATAGGCGTACGAGCATTTCTCCGGTGGAAGATTCAAAGAACTTGCCTGCCGGGATATCGGCATGCGGTGCGGGGAACAACAGGAGCAACTGCGGGTGTTCGGGGCCCTCGTATCGCGCAATGCCCGGGACGCCCGCATAAACGGACTCCTTGGCAACATCATCGTAAAATGCATCGAGCGATTCCGCCGATTCGTAAGCGGCAACCGGCTTTTTCACAGGGCGCGGAGCCGGCATGACGCCTTCGAAAACCGGAGACGGCTTTGACGAAGGAGGCGCTACTTTGGCGGGGGCGGCGGGAGCCGAAGGCTTCACGAGCGCCGGGCCCCGGTCGGCGGCAGGGCGCTGTGGAATGGCAGGCATGCCGGGCTGCTTTGCCAACGTCCAAGGCTCGTCCAACAAAATGTCGGCACCGCCCAAGTCGGCCTGCCCCTGGAGGTAATTGCGAAGTTCGCTAAAATCAAATTCTGCCATCGAGTTTTCCCTTCGCAAAATCTACTATTTCTTGCGCCAAGTCCACCTTGCTCCCCAGCTTCATCTCGGGGACATCGGCGCCAGGGCGCACCAGCGCATAGCGAACATCATCAAACCCAAAGCCGCTGCCGCTTGCCACGGGGGCATTGAGCAAAAGGGCGTCGGCGCCGCTCTTTTGGAGCTTTTCGGCAGCGTGCTCCTTAAAGTGGTCCGTCTCCAGGGCAAAGCCCACAATGACCTGCGACGGTTTGGCGCGCCCCTCAAGGCGGGCAGCAGTACAGTCGCGCAAAATGTTCGGATTCGGCACGAGTTCCAGCACAAGCTGGCTTCGGCTGTCCTTGATCTTTTCGTTGGCGGGAGCCTTGGGGCGGTAGTCGGCCACGGCGGCACAATGCACCAGCACATCGGCGTCCTTAGCCTGCGCAAGCACCGCCGCATGCATGTCGCAGGCACTCTTTACGCGGGTCACATGCACCCCGCCCGGGAACTCCGCCTCCATTGGCCCCGCGACAACGCTGACATCGAAACCGCTTGCAAGGAAGGTCGCGGCGATGGCAACTGCAGTCTTTCCGCTGCTGCGGTTGCTTATATAGCGCACCGGGTCAATCGCCTCTTCGGTACGGCCCGCAGTGATGAGCACCTTCTTGCCGTAACCGGGGAGAGTCTTGTCTAAAGTCGGTTCGATGTCCTGCGCGACAGGAAACGCGGGCGGTTCGGGGGCTTTGGGCACGGCAGGGAGATCCTTCGACTCCGCGCATTGCGCTTCGCTCAGGATGACACTGTTCGCTTCCAGCCACTTCACAATCTCTGCGGGTTCAAGGAGCCTTCCCTGCCCCACTTCACCACAGGCGAGTTCACCCGCGGGCGATTCGAGCACGGTCGTATTTTCGAAGCCGCGGAGCGCCTCCAGGTTGCGCTTGACCGCAGGCGAATTGAACATCGCAACGTTCATGGCAGGGGCAATAAAGCGCGGGCAGTTGCAGCTCATAAAGCAGAGGCTCACCGGATCGTCGGCGATACCGCAGGCAAATTTCCCGATAGCGTTCGCGGTCGCAGGGACAACCAGGTAAAGGTCCGCCCACCGCGGAAAGTCAATGTGCTGGAAAGGCCGCGCCTCCACGGCGCCGCTCTTGAGGTACACCGGGCACTTGGAGAGGGAGGCAAACGTCAGAGGCGCCACAAACTGCGTCGCCGACTCGGTCATGCAAACACGCACTTCGGCGCCCTTCTTTTGGAGTAGGCGCAAAAGTTCGCAACTCTTGTAAGCCGCGATACCACCCGAGACACCCAGAAGGATTTTCTTTCCAGCAAGGTTCATGCCCCCTAAGATAGAAATTTCATTCCGTGAGCAATAAGCGACCGATATTAATCGGTCGCGGTTGCACCCGAGACGACGAACGAGCGGTCATAAAAAAAGTCCCGCAGGCTAATGCCCGCGGGACTTTCTAAACTAGTAAGAGATCTTACTTGGCTTCTTCAGCAGCGGCTTCTTCAGCCGGCTTTTCAG
>OCTX012256838.1_pt1 | contig 11860 bp, 7 predicted proteins | sample 1539691 | NCBI WGS metagenome assembly OCTX01 (sample SAMN02144231, study PRJEB22623) | gut metagenome | biome: sheep rumen | host: Ovis aries | place: New Zealand
ATCTGGGCCTCGCTCGAAATGGAACAGTTAGGATACAATATCAACAACGTGACGGCCTCTATAGACCGTCACGCTGTTGTTAATCGCAACAACCCTCTTATCACCAAAGCCGATGCGCTGTCGTCGCTGTCGGTTGGTAACGGTCACTTTGTAACCACCGTGGATGTCACGGGTTTACAGTCGTACCCCAACGATTATCAGACAGGTGTACCGTTGTGCGCCATGAGTGATTGGGGGTGGCACCAGTTTCCGAACACCAAGGGATTGAAACCTTCGGAATCGGAAAAAGCCTTCGACTTGGGGCATGGGCATCCTGAGGTATATGCCGTAGAATACAAGAAAGCAGAGGACGGTCGCCACAAAGAGGCAACCGATTTTTTTCGTATTAACCCCCACCGCTTAAACTTAGGTGCACTGGGATTGCATCTCACCGATGGCAGCGGCAGCCCTATCCCCCTGCAGCAGCTTACCAGCATCCGTCAGGAACAGAAACTGCTGGATGGCGAGATTGAATCAACCTTCACTGCCGACGGTCAGAAGGTAGAAGTGACCACAGGTGTTCACCCTGCCAAGGATGCGGTTTATGCTCGTATCGTCAGTCAGTTGCTCAAGACGCAGCAAGCCACCATCCGCTTGCGCTTTCCCTACCCCACAGGCAAGCATGCCGATGATGCCAGCGACTGGAACCATCCCGAAAAGCACCTGTCGGAGATTGTAGAACAAGGGCCCCAGAAAGCTCTGATTAAGCGCACCCTCGATGCCACCACCTATTACGTACTGTTGCAGTGGGAAGGACGAGCCACCCTGAGCAGATGCGACCATCATGAGTTTGAGCTGGTGGCCGACGATGAGGTGCTTACCGTTTCGGCAGAGTATCTGCCGGGAGAAGCTAAGCGGGCTAGTATTGCTAGTTTTGAGTACGACCAGTATCACAAGGCCACATTGCGGCATTGGAATAGCTGGTGGAAATCGGGGGCAATCGTTGATTTCTCGCAGTGTACCGATGCACGTGCCAAGGAATTGGAGCGCCGCGTGGTACTCTCACAATACCTCACTCAGATTAACTGCGCCAACAACATGCCACCACAGGAAACCGGACTTACTTACAACAGCTGGTTCGGTCGCCCACACTTAGAGATGACCTGGTGGCATGCCGTAGATTTCACCCTTTGGAATCGTCCCGAGGTGGTTGCCCAGATGCTGCAGTGGTATAACCAGGTGGCCTATCCCGTTGCCCGACAGATAGCCCAGCGACAGGGCTTCAAGGGTGCACGCTGGATGAAGATGACAGATCCCTGGGCAGGCGAAGCTCCCTCGAACACCGGTTCGTTCCTGATCTGGCAACAACCCCACTATATCTATCTGGCCGAGGAGATGTATCGTGCCAATCCTACCACCGAAACGCTGAAAGCCTACGGCGAGCAGGTTGAAGCCACCGCTACGTTTATGGCCGATTTTGTGAGCTACGCTGCGAAGCTGAAGCGCTACACCTTGAAAGGTGCCACCGCCATGCAGGAATGCATGACCAAGGATATCTCGTACAATCAGCCGTTCGAGTTGGCATATTGGCAATACGGTTTGAAGGTTGCCAATGCGTGGCGCGAACGCCAAGGCCTGACACGAAACCCGAAGTGGGATGACATCATAACCCACCTGTCGCCCCTGCCCGAAACTGATGGCATCTATACCGCAGGCCTACAGATTGGCAACAACAAGCATCATGAGGCTTTCGCCCCCTTTGATGCCACCAGCAAGAAAGTAGAGACCTTTGCCGACAAGTGCCGCAACGACCACCCGGCCGTACTGGGCGCATGCGGCCTGCTGCCATGCACCGATTTATATGATCAGGAGAAGATGCAGCGCACGCTGGATTGGGTGATGCAGAACTGGAACTGGCAAACCACTTGGGGCTGGGACTACGGCATGATAGCCATGACCGCCGCCCGTTTAGGTCAGCCCGAGACAGCCCTCAAAGCCCTACTCATCGATACGCAGAAGAACACCTATCTGCCCAGCGGTCATAACTTCCAGACTGCCGACCGCTTGCGCATCTATCTGCCCGGAAACGGGGCACTGCTCACAGCTGTGGCGATGATGTGTGCCAGTTGGGATGGATGCAGCGAGCCCCTGAACCCAGGCTTCCCCAAAGATGGCCGTTGGAACGTGCGCTGGGAGGGATTGCAAAGAATGCAATAACTACTTGACAGAACCCAGACTATTCATCCAATAGTCTTGCATATAAAAAAAGGAATGCGCTCCGCAGTTGGGGCGCATTCTTTTTTATTGGATTGTCATGGCCATGAGACCTATCACCACATCCGGGGATAATGTTCTTAATTCGAGAGATTTAAGACGCTTCTGGTGATTGAGCGGCATCTCTAACATCTGACCGGCACCTCCGGGGATTTCACGTCCATACTCACCACCCAGCTGAACCACGCTGCCCAAGTTCCGACTCACATCGCCGGTACCGAAGCACACACGATACGGACGGGGCTGCCGAACTGTAAAAGCCCTGCCATCGATATAATAATCCTGCTCGATGGGGCACCAGTTGTCGGGATTGCGCAGCGCCAGACTGTCGGTAGTATCATCGATATAAGTCACTACCACGATACCATTGTCTATCCTACTCTGCATGTGGTTGGTTGAGCCAGCCATCAGTAGATAGGCTTTCGAGGCCTTTCCCTTCAAGGGGATGGTGATGGCATCAGGATAGTTGTCCCACAAACTGGTGTAGATAATGTTCTGTCCCTTTTGCGGAGTGGTGAAGGGAACGCCAGCCATGCTGAACACACCGTTAACGATGCGGGTGCGGAACACGGAGTCGTTAATCTCGGCCGTCTTTGCAGGATGACACCACTCGCCAATGCCCTGAAAGGGGATTTGCAGCGTGGTGGTTTGCGGGCGCGGACTGACATATTTGTTTTTAAAGATATCGCTCACGCTGGCGTTAAAATACTTAGCCAGTTTCACGGGCTGATAATCCAAGTCATACTCCATCACCTGATGCTGGGCAGTGGTGCCCTTGATGTCGCGATACTGCCCGTTAGCCAGATTTTGCCGGAAGATAATCTGCAGCGGCTGACGGAAATTCTGGGTAATTTCTACGCGCACCTTCCCATTCTTACGCGTGAACTGATAAGACAGATAAGGTGTTCTGACGCTGGCACTATCCCACTCAGCGGGGAATCCCGGACGGATGATGCACTGCCCATCGAGCGCCTGCGGCATGATGCCGAACAGTCCCTGCAACAGCGTGCGACTGCTGATGCCGATACAATCGCCAAAGTCGCGATAGCACTCGCCACGAGCAGCATCGTAATGGCTGATCTGTCCAAAGTTGGCCGGACTCTGACCGTAATACATCTGATCGAGAATGTTAGCCTTCATCAACTGATAGCCCTCATCGGCGCGCCCTGCCTCAAAATAGGCCAGTGCCGTGTGCATCACCTCGGCAGCCGCCACATTGTTGATGCTCCATGCATAGGGCATCCAATCGCTGGTAGAAATGGTTTGATAGCCCGACTGCTCCACATCGATATGTGGTATCTGACGGTCGATATATTGCGTGGCCTGATAAGCCTGTTCAGGCGTGCAGGCCCCACAGTCGATCGGCGTGTAGATGCTCCACACAGCAGGATGATCGTGCAGTCGCTTCTGTCCCATCGCCTCCTGATATTCAGCCCATACCCCTTTGCCTGGCATCCACAAGCGCAGGTTCATGGCTTGCAGGATGGCCTCTGCCTCCTGGCGATAGGGCTGCGGATTCTCGCCAATGAGTTCGGCGATACGAGCAGCCAACTTGTTGCCACGATAATTGTAGGCCGAACTGTGGGTGACAGCACCACCACTATAGTAGAGCGCGTCGCTCGCCCAGATGCAGCAGTAGGCATCATAGAGGTGGTCGCCATCCGGGTCGAAGTTGCGTTTCTCCCATTCCAGATGGCGTGTGAGCACCGGCCACATCTTGCGCATATAAGCTGTGTCGGCATCATACTGGAAATGCCACAACAGTTCGTCGATATAGTTCAGGTTCATGTCGTAATGGTGCATCTGGTCGTTGCGTTCAGGATTACGACAAATATAACCGTTAGAATACATCTGCGTGCCCCAGCGCTTCTCGGCCCGCGCCATGTTGAGTGCCGAATCCTGCGCGGGATGCGGCAGTGTGGCAGGCACATCCGTTACCTGACTCTTGGCATAAGCATCGAAATGACTCACGGCTCTGTCGTTCCATCCCAGCACATCCCCCAGATAGCCTGCGCGCCAACCAGCCAATGGCATCCGCCAGCCCACACAGCCATGCAACCAGGTCTTGCCGTCCCAGTCGCCATCGGCAGCCAGTGCCAAAGCGCCACCTAAGGAATTGATAAATGGATCGGGCGTGCCGAACTGGATGCGATCGGCCAACTGCTGATAATGGGTAGCAGCAGCCTCGAACAATCTGGCACCATCAACCTGAGTCAACTGCGACAGCACATTCACATCCACCTTCATATACGCCACAGCATCGTCAAGCTCCAGTTCTATCGTCTGCAGCACATCGCCTTTAGGCTCCAACACACCGGGCTTGTCGGCACCGATGTCACCATTGCGCGACAATCTGGGTTGCGCTATCTCGCTCACCAGTGCCTTGATACGAGCACGCCCAGCAAGACCAGTAGAAGCAAACTCCCAGACAGCCGCCTCGCCATCGGGCAGTGCCACCACTCTGATGGTCAGTTGTGCCCCACCCCATCCAATCACCTGATAGGTGCGCTGGCCCTGCGCATAGCTGGCCGTACAAGGGCTCACCAGTTCCAATGGATAGTCCTTACCATCCACCTGAGCCACCAATCGGATGTTGCGATGATAGCCTTTCTTCACCACCGCGAAGATGGGACGGTCGCTGGTCTCCAGTCGCCAGTCGGTATGACTGCCATAGAGCGCCCGAGTGTAGCGATTGTTACCATCCTTACAAACGAAGTCGCCCCCCGCACCTGGCTGGTATTGCAAGGTGCGAGGAGCGGGTATTCCATGCGGCTGGGCTTGAGTGCCAAGAATAGGCACGCCAACCAAGCCTGCTATTACTAACAGATGATATTTCATCAGCAAGGACGTTTCTTAGGCAGTTTGAACACATCCTGCACTTCCTTCATCTGCGCATCGGTCATGCCGTCGGGCTCCGAACCCATCGACTTGGCACACATGTAGATGTTGGCAGCCTTGCAGAGCACGTCGGTCTGATCGAAGGCGTCCATGATGTCGGTACCCACTGCCACAGTGCCATGCTTCTCCCACAGCACCACGTCGTGGGTTTTAATCTGTTCGAGTGTGGCCTCGGCCAGTGCTACTGATGATGGCAGAGCGTAAGGCACGATACCGATGCCGAGTGGGGCGAATGCCAATGTCTCGGGAATCATCGACCACAGCACGCGAGTCATCTCGTCGCCTTTCAGGAATCGCTGGATATGACTCATTGCCACCAGTTCGATGGGGTGCGTGTGCAGAGTAGCCTTGTAGCACGACCCCGTTTCCAGCAGATAGTTCTGCAGAGCCAGGTGCGTGGGTAATTCTGATGTAGGTGCCACAGGCTCGTCGGCAATGATTTCGTAGCTGGCGCAGTCGTCGCAGATGCGGATGATACTGCCGTTCTGCATGGGCTGTTTAGCCAAGTCGCGCATGCGCTTGCCCGTACCTTTACAATAGAAATACTTACCTTTGAGCTGAGGCAGCACCATACCAATCTGCTTCACGGGGGCGATGGCAGGCATCTGCTTGCAGGCATCGTCCATATATTCGGTCACGTTCACGGTGATGTTTCCACCGTTACGCTCAGCCCATCCTTTCTGCCAGAGATAGCCAGTCACCTCGGCTATCTGGTCAACAACCGCTTTCAATCCTTCGCGGCCGTCTAAAATACTATTAAACTGTTTCTCCATATCTTTCTTTTGTTATTTGTTCCAATGATTTGCCACGCGTGTTGGGCATGCCGATGAGTCCGATCACGAGCGACGCCAGCAGCAGAGCCACCATGCAGTAGGCAGCTAAGGTAAAGCCCTCGCCGTTGTCGCCATAGATAAAGGTGAACACCAGTCCCCACACCGCCGAGAGTCCGCGCACGATGAAGAACATCAGGCCCTGGGCACCGGCACGGAATTTGGCAGGAAACAACTCAGAGCCCCACAAGGCGTAGAACACCTGTACCGAGCTACCGTTGTTGATGCCCCAGAGGATGGTGAAAATCCAGATGCCCGCGATGGTTGACACGCCACCACCGATGATGAGAATCCACGCCGTTAGCGCAGCCGCCAAACCGAACACGTAGAAGAAGCGATGTGCCACCTTATCGACATAGAACGAGATGATAAAAGTGGTGACCACAACAAACACCCAACTGATGCAGCTCAGCATGTTGGCCGCCTCGTTGCTCAGTCCGCCTGCGGTCTCATAGATGTGTGGCATAAAGAATCCCATCACACTGGCCACCAGGTTCCAGGTGAGATAGATGGCAGCCAGAAAAGCCACCGTCTTCACGGCTATCTGATTGGTGAACAGCAGTTTGATGTTATCCACGATACTGCTGTTATCCTTCTCTTTATTGGCGGTAAACTCTGTGCTCTCCTCCAGTTGTCGCTGTAGGTTCCAGGCCACGAATGCCACGATGAAGAGCGTGGCAAACACCATGCGCGAGCTGAACACCTCGATAGCCGCCTGTGGTGCATCGGCCCCAATCGTCTGACGGGCAAACGCCTCCACCGGTCCATAGCAGTATCCGCCAGGAGCCAGGAGCATTCCAAAAAGCAGAATGCACATCGGTCCGACACCCCACGACATCTGTGAGATGCAGATGTTACGTCCGCGGTTGTTCACCTCCGAACTTTCAGAGATGTAGGTCCACGAGGCTGGCACACCGATGCCTACCGAGATACCCGTCACCAGGAATCCCGCCAGCAGCATGGGGAAATTCATCGCCAGCATGATGATGAGCACACCCGTCATATACACCAACAGGTTGTAGGTGAAGATGAACTTACGCCCGAACTTATCTGCCAGGAACCCACCGATGATAGCACCAATAGCAGCGCCTAACGCATTGGCACTCAAAGCATTCAGCCAACCCAGATGTATCTCACTCAGTCCCAGATAGTTCTGCCACAGCGTCACACCACTGGCACCAGCCACGATGGCACCTGCATCCAGATAGTTATTGAGAGACACGGCCAGCGTGCTCTTCAAACTTCCATTTTTAGCCATATCTTGATTATCTGCAAACTACGTCACATTCGATGTTGAATATCTTAGCCACCTTCAGAATAGTGTCGATATGATGGCCCACAGCAGCCGCCATATGATGAGTAGGACCAGCCTCGCTCCACTTGTTGACGAACTCGCGACAGCTCAGTGAGAACTTAGTGCGCATGTTAGTATCGCCAAAGGTGAAGATATCCCCCTCTTCGTTCACACCTTCAGCTACCACAAACTTAAACACACCATTCTTATCCTGCGTGATAGCCAGATAAGTAACGGGACCTGTAGGTGGATAGAACTGGGTGAGATAGCCACCACCTGCCTTACCATGGAACACGGGAACTATCTTCATGGTAGGTTTCTTGGCTTGCGAGATATCAAAATCGCCCGAGCCAGAATGTCCAATAATACATATATCCTTAGGAAAATCAATAGAGTACATTTCAGCCAACGTACCTGTGCCACTGATAGTCTTCAGAATACTCATAGCCATCGCCACCTTCATATCACCTTCAACGGCACATGCGGTATGCTGCTTAATCAACATGGAGAAGGCAGGAATCAGCATCGAGTCGAGTTTGCCAGCCACCCCCTGCGCAAAGCCGTCGTAGTGAGAAGCTATCATTCCCAGCTGCTCGTCCTTCACCCACTGCTCAAAGGCCACCACATACTTAGCCATATCCCATACCTTCTCGATGGTACCACCACCCTCTATATCGAAGGTATCGAGGATATCCTGCGCCTTAGCACGGATAACAACCTCGTCGGTGATATTGTCGGCAATAGCCCACATCTTCTCCCAATCGAACTGCTTGGTATATACAAACATACGATGATAGAGGTTAGTCTCGTCAATATAGAGGTCCATCATACCAGGATAAGGACGACCAATCTGAGCGATATTAGTATCCCGGAAGCGACGGCGTACCTGAGCAGCACGACACCAGTCTTCGATTTCAGCTTGTGCCTCCGGGTCTCCCCCCTCTACCACACCTGTAATCACAGCCGAGCGCTTACCGGCACGATTCAAGTCGGCCACCATCTCGCCGATGGCACCACAAGCATAAAGTTCACCTAACCATGTAGGAATGTCAGTCTTGGCATAATCTGGTGCCAACTTCTTTTGCAGATTTACAATAACCACAGGCACATCGAGGTCGCGCACAGCAGGCAACATATTGTAAGAGGTGCAATAGGTGAGCATCTGCAGGATAACAAGATCCACATCGGCCGCACGGAATTTATCACCGGCAGCCATCGACTGCTCCTTGGTGGTAACCATGCCGCCATCAATAATCTCAATGCTATCGGGCAGCGTATTCTTAAATGCTTCATACTGAGCCTCGAACTCAGGAACGAGTTGAGGAAACTGTGGCAGATATGCCTGAAGGGCGATTGAGAACACGCCCACTTTTGCTTTGGTTTCTACTAAAGGTTTAGCCATAATTGTTTACTATTATTGATTTGTTACTTTCAGATACTTCTCATAGGCAACATCCCACTCAGCCTTGTTTTGGGGATGATAGGTCACTATATCAATACTGTTGGCAATAATGCGTCGCATCTCCCAGATGTCCTTCACCAGTCCAGCAGCCTGGGCCTGCAGCATGATGTTGCCGATAGCAGTTCCCTCCTGCGGCCCGGCCAGCACTTTTACGCCGGTGGCATTGGCGGTAAACTGGTTCAGGTATTTGTTGAGTGAGCCACCACCGATGATGTGCAGTACATTGATGGGTGATGGGTGTTGGGTGTTGGGTGATGAGCTCGAAAACTCCTGCAGCCACTGGAACACCTGCTTGTAGCGCAGTGCCAGCGAATCGAAGATGCAGCGGCAAATTTCGGCTGGTGTCTCAGGCACGGGCTGGTGGGTGTCGCTACAATACTGCTGGATGGCACCAATCATCGACTGGGGCGCAGCAAACAGCTGGTCGTCGGGATTGATGAGCGAGCGGAAGGGTTCCACCTGCATGGCCTGCCCTTGCAGCTCGGGATGCGACAACTGTCGCACCTCGTCTGGCCACTCCAGTCGGCAGCGCTCATACAGCCACATGCCACAGATATTCTTCAGGAAACGCGTGGTTCCTTCTATGCCACCCTCATTAGTAAAATTGCGCTCGTAGCTCAGACTGCTGATGATGGGATCCTTGGTCTCGATACCCATCAAGCTCCAGGTGCCGCTCGAGAGGTAGGCAAACTGCTCGTTCTTGGCGGGCACGGCTGCCACAGCCGAACCCGTGTCATGCCCAGCCACCGCTATCACGGGCACAGCGCCCAGTCCGGTCAACTGCTGCACCTCGTCGGTCAGCACACCTATCTGAGTGCCGGGCATCACCATCCGCCCGAACTTTTCGCGGGTTAAGCCTACCGATGCCAGCAGGCGCTCGTCGAGCTGCTTGGTGCGCGGGTCGAGCAGTTGCGAGGTTGATGCGATGGTATATTCGCACACCTCCTGCCCTGTGAGCATCCAGCTCAGTGCGTCGGGCACAAAGAGTATCTTCTTGGCATGCTTCAGCGCACTGTTGCCCTCCTTGCGCATGGCGTAGAGCTGGAACAGCGAGTTGAAGTTTAGGAACTGTATTCCTGTCACACTGTACACCTCTTTCCGCGAGATGACGTTCTGCAGATAGTCGTCCATGGCGCTGAAGGTGATGGGGTCGCGATAGGCGCGCGGATTGCGCAGGATGGCATTATCCTCGCCTATCAGCACGAAGTCAACGCCCCAGGTGTCGATACCGATGCTCACGATATCCAGTCCGCGGCGCGCCACCTCTTTCAGGCCCTTGATGATTTCGAAATACAAGGCGTAGATATCCCAGTAGTAATGGCCGCCTTGGATGATGAGGTTGTTGGGAAAACGGCTTATCTCCTCCAGTTCGAACTTGTCATCCTCGATTCTGCCGATGATGGTTCGCCCGCTGGTGGCACCCAGATCAACCGAAAAAAAGTATTTTGGATTATTCATATACGATATGTTGTAATTGCTCTTTTGATACGGGATTCTTGGCAAATGTGAGTGGTTTGCCGTCGATGGTGAAATCAATCAGTTCATACTTGTCTGATGTCTTCACGTCGTAGGGTGTGGGAGTGCTCACCTCGATGTTGCGCAGCGTGATGTTGTTGCAGCGGCTCAGCGGCATGTCGTCGCGCTTCTCGGGTTTAAAGAACTGCGACCAAGGGTGCACAAAGAGGAAACGCTTGCAGTAGCCGGTGATGTTCTCCACCGTCACATACTCGTAGTGCTGCGGCGTGTCGGGGCGCATCTTGAGCCACAACACGCGGTCGGCACGCTCGGTATGACAGTTGCGCAGAATCACGTTGCGGTCGTGGAGCGACTCCGACCCTAAGGTCAGACAGCCGTGCACCTTGCCGTAGTGACAGTTCTGTATCAGAATGCGCTCGCAGTCGCCGTTGGTCTCGTCCTTATCCGCCCAGGTGCCCTTGCCGCCTTTCAGCACCACGGCATCGTCGTTCACGTGCATGTAGCAACCATTGATGATCACATCGGTGCAGGCATCGATATCGATGGCATCGCTCGACGGGGCTCCACGTGTGGGATCGGGCTCCCAGATATTTTCGGTGGGTGCATAGATGTAGCAGTCGAGATAGCGCACCTTACTGCTTTTATACACGTGGTTGGTCCAGAAGGGCGAATTGATGAGATGCACATCCTGGATGGTGACGTTCTTCGAGTTCGAGATATAGGTGAGTCGTGGACGCTGGGCATCCTTGTTGGTGCACTGCGGATTCCACTTGCGACGAATCCAGAATTCCTGCCAGTAGTTCAGTCCGTTGCCGTCGATGGTGCCCTTGCCGCTGATGGTGAATCCATCCACGCCATCGGCATTCACCAGCGCACAGAAGTAGGTGCAGGTTTCGCCCTCGATACGGGTTTTCATATAAGGGAAATCGATGATGCGGTCGGATCCTTTCAGTCGGCCGACGACATGCAGATGCGTACCTTGCTTAAAGAACAAGGCGCCTGTGAGGAATGTGCCCTGTGGTATCACCACCACGCCCCCACCCGCTTGGGCAGCCCGGTCGATAACGGCCTGTATGACCTTGGTCTGCACCACGGTCGAGTCGCAGCGCACACCATAGTCGGTAATCACGTACTGCTTGCCCAGTGTGGCCACATCCACCTTGGTGGTATCCTTAAACCAGGCATCCATCACCGTGCCGTCGGGCCAGCGTTCCACAGCAGCTTTCTTCTTAGGTTTCGCCGTGCCAGCAGTCATCACCGCCAGTGCCAGCATCAGGAGCATCGTTTTTCGCATATGTTACTCAGTCTAAGTGAAACACCTCGTGCAGAGGTTTGGTTACAGGCGAGTTGTCGGGGTTCACGTCCATGATGTCGGCCATCATGTCCCACCATTTCTGCGTGATGGGATCCACGTTGTCAGTATCCTGCGAGTTGCCCTCGCCTGCGCACTCCTGATAGCCAAACAGGATATTGGTTTCCTTGTCCCAATAAATACTGTAGTTGCTCACGCCGCCGTCCTTAATCATCTTGACCAGTTCGGGCCAGATGGCAGCATGCCTGCGCTCGTATTCCTTTTCGCAACCGGGTTTCAGTTGCATCTTAAATGCAAATCGTTTCATTTGGTTTTACGTTATTATTTCTTCTTTA
>OCTX012079489.1_pt1 | contig 11858 bp, 10 predicted proteins | sample 1539691 | NCBI WGS metagenome assembly OCTX01 (sample SAMN02144231, study PRJEB22623) | gut metagenome | biome: sheep rumen | host: Ovis aries | place: New Zealand
CACCACATGTCCGCCCCGCGTGAAGACGGCGAAGGCGTGCGTCTCGCTATCGAGATGGCTCTCCGTGACGCTGGCATTTCCCCGAAGGAAGTGGGCTACGTGAATACCCACGGTACGTCGACCCCGCTTGGCGATGTTGCTGAATGCTCCGCCCTCGAGAAGGTGTTCGGTGCATCCGATTCCCTGAAAATCAACTCCTCCAAGTGCATGATCGGCCACGCCCTCGGTGCTGCCGGTGCGCTTGAGGCGATCATCACGGTAAAGTCGTTGCAGAACCAGATGATTCATGCTACGACGAATGTGTTCAATCAGGACGAACGCATCCACCTCGATGTTTGCGCGAACAAGAATACGAGCCACAGCTTCAAGTATGCGCTCTCCGACGGCTTTGGCTTCGGCGGCCAGAACAGCGTGCTCCTCTTGGCTCGCGACTAATTCCGCATTACACATTATAAAAGCCCTTGGAGTTCCATTCTCCGGGGCTTTTCTTTTTCTATCTTTACAGGCGTGAAAGGGTCAATCTCAAAATGCTTTGCTGCTTTTGCTCTTGCGCTGGTTTGCCTTGTGCAGTTCACGCATGCGGCACCCAACGATCCGCTGACCTGGCGCGATTCCGCATGGGACTACCGCAGTGAAGACCCGGAGGACGTTGGTACCCAGGTTTCTATCCCCAAGGTTGCCGGGGTGGCATCCCTCACGCTTATTGCCTACGGTGCCGCCTACTGGCTTGTGTTCGAAAAGGGCTGGTGGGAAGACGAGGGCAGCCATTTCCATTTTGAAAACGATTTCGACTACGCCATGAACCTCGACAAATTCGGGCATTTTGCCTCGGGCGTTATGATGGGTGAGAGTTTTTACGAGGGTTACCGCTGGGCTGGGCTTTCGGAGTTCCAGTCGTACCTTTTTGCGGGCCTCTCCGCATTGTCGACCCATATTGCCATCGACGTGAAGGACGGCTATTCGCCGGACTGGGGCTTTAGCATCTTTGACGTGCTCAGCGGGACCTTGGGCGGGTTCCTCCCTATGGCCGAGCGCTACATTCCGGTGTTCAAGTATGTGGACCTCAAGTGGAGCTACTGGATCAATACCAAGGCCTATTACCGTCAAAGCCATACCAAGGTGTTTACCGACGACTACTGTAACCAGACTTTCTGGGCTTCGTTCAAGCTCTACCGTTTGCTTCCCGCCGCCGCCCGCCAGTATTACCCGAGCTGGCTTGCCGTTGCCGCGGGCCTGAGTATTGACGAGAAGGTGTTTACCGGCGAACCACACCCGCGTCGCGAGGTCTACATCGCCCTGGACTACGACTTCGAGGCGTTCCGCCCGCAAAGCCGCATGGCGCGCTCCATTGTGAAGTACCTCAACTACTTCAAGTTGCCGGCACCGACGGTCCAGGTTTATCCGGAAGTCCATTGGTACTGGTTGTACCCCATCAAGTTCTAGTTAAAAAAATGTCTACCGTCTCGGTTCAAGAAATCCAAAAGTATTTAAGTGTCGCGGAATCGCTGGCCCGTAGGGCGGGCGACCTTTGCCTTGAACTTCAAAAGAACCTGGGCGATGTCAAGTACAAGTCCGTGAAGGATGTGGTGACCATCGCCGACGTGAGCAGCGAAAAGCTGATTGTCGAGGGAATACGCTCGGCATTCCCGACGCACTCCATCCGTACTGAGGAAGCCGGCGTGATTGCTGGTTCCGATTCGCGGTTCCAGTGGATTATTGACCCGGTCGACGGGACTGTGAATTTTAGCCGCGGGATTCCGCTGTGGGGCATTTCCATAGCCCTCCATTTTGAAGGCAAGCCGCTGGTGGCCGCGGTAAACCTGCCCAAGCTGGGCGAACTCTATACCGCGGGGCGTGGGCTGGGTTCCAAGATGAACGGGAATCCCATCCATGTGAGCGCCGAATCCAATCCGACGCACGCCATTGTGAGCAACGGCGACTTCAATGTGGGGGAGGTGGCCAAAATCAACGCCTGCAATTCCCGCAATTTTGCCCGCGAAGCCGAAGTCTTCGAACGGGTCAAGTGCCTCGGGTCGGCTGTGATCGAGGGCTGCTTTACTGCCTGCGGTCGCCTGGATTGCTTTGTGATGACCATGAGTTACCCCTGGGACATTGCCGCCATTTCCCTCCTGGTTGAGGAGGCGGGGGGGCGTTCCTCCCGCATTGACGGGACGCCCATGCGGTTTGTGGATGGGGAGCAGGTGGTCTTCAGTAATGGCCTTTTGCATGATATTTTGGTAAAAACGGTCAGTTTTTCTTGATTTTTTTGCCATTTACTCTTGAAAAACAAACAAATTATCTAAATTTTTTCGCGTCATTAATCACGAAAACCACTTATCAAAGGAGATAAGATGAAATCGATGAAACTTTCGGCCGTTATTTTCGGCCTTGCCGCTACGGCAGCCATGGCCCAGTCGGCTGACATTGAATGGGAAGCTGTCGGGGAAACAGCTCCTGCTGAACAGGCCGCCGCTCCTGCCGAACAGGCCGCCGCTCCTGCCGAACAGGCCGCTGCTCCTGCCGAACAGGTCGCTGCCCCGGCCGATACCGCTGCCGCTGCCGCCGCCCCGGCCGATACCGCTGCCGCCGCCCCGGCCGATACCGCTGCCGCTGCTGCTCCGGCCGATACCGCCGCTGCTGCCGCCGCCCCGGCCGATACTGCCGCTGTCGCTGCTGCAGACTCTGCTGCCGCTCCTGCCGCTGAACCGGTTGCCGAAGCCAAGGGTCCGGAATTCAAGATTTCCGGTGAAGCCGAAGCCGATGCCTACATTTTGGGCTATGGCGAGAATCATCGTGCCATCCACAGTTTCTCCTCGACCTTCGACCTGAACTTCGATGTGAAATTCAACGACAAGTGGTCTGCATTTGTGGGCTTGGAAGCTGACGACGTGACCGCTGATCCGGAAGTCCGCTTCAATGGCGCTTATGTCCAGTACCAGAACAGCCTCCTGGCTTTCAAGATCGGCGACATGACCTATGCTGAAGGTGCTTTCAACTACTATCGTTATGACGATCCTGCTGAAGCTGCGGCTGGCATGAAGGAAAACAACATGCGTGGCGTGGAATTGGATATCGTTGGTATCCAGCTCGCTATCGGTCTTTCTACCGATGCTTACACCATTGCCGCTCCGTTCGCTGTTAACGCCGATGAGGCCGCCTACTTTGTGCACTTGGCCTACGATCTCAACGTGGCTGGCCAGACACTCCGTCCGTATGTGCAGTACAAGGGCTACGACCTGGGCGATGTCAACCGTCTTCGTGCCGGTTTGGATGTCAACCTGAGCGTCTTCAACGACCTCTTCAAGTTGCATGCTGTTTACGGGTTCTTTGATGATCAGGTTGCCAAGTCCAACCCGAAGATCAGCCACACTGTGTTGGCGGAACCGACCATCTCCAAGGGCAAGTTCTCTGTCACGGGCGCTTTCTTCTACGCCTTCCTCACCGACAAGATGGGCAATGCTTCTTGGATCGATGTTCCGGAACGCTTGTTCGTCTATGCTGAACCGGCAGTCCAGTTCACCGAATCCCTCAAGGTTGGTGTGATGGGTGAATATCACACCAACACGCTTGACAACAACAACGACAATAACGAATTCGCTTACCTCGGCCCGAAGGTCTACTTCACCCCGACCGAATTCATTGACATGGACTTCTTTGCTGCCGCAATCCTCCCGATGGGTGATGGCGATGGCACGGGCACGCTCCTGAACTACACCGAAGACGACAACTTCCTCTTCGACTTTGGTGCCGAAGTCATCTTCAAGTTCTAGTTTTCAAAAGAACTTTCAGAAAATCCGACTCTCATGAGCCGGATTTTTTTTGTATAGGAAATTTCTTACGTACCGAGCGAGCGGTCTTTCAAGGGCGTATGCGACCTTTGGCCACCTTTACGTACCGAGCGAGCGGTCTTATAACGGTATATTGCCGTGCTTCTTCCACAAACGGGCCTTCTTCTTATCCTTGAGATAGTCAAAGGCGGTCGTCAGGCGGTCACGCACGTGTTCAGGGGCGATCACTTCGTCAATGTACCCGTTCTTTGCTGCAATGTAGGGGTTCAGGTACTTGTCTTCGTATTCGGCGATCAGCTTCTGGCGCGTTTCTTGCGGGTTCGCGGCAGCGGCGATTTCCTTCCTGTGGAGGATATCAACTGCCCCCTCGGCACCCATCACGGCAAGTTGTGCAATCGGGAGGGCGAACACGTAATCGGCGCCCAAGTTCTTGCTGTTCATGGCAATGTAGGCGCCGCCGTAGGCCTTGCGCAAAATGAGCGTGACCTTGGGCACGGTCGCTTCGGCGTAGGCGAACAGGAGCTTTGCGCCATGGCGAATGATGCCGTTGTGTTCCTGCTTGGTGCCGGGCATGTAACCGGGCACGTCTTCGAGCGTCAAAATGGGGATGTTGAAGCAGTCGCAGAATCGCACAAAGCGGCTGGCCTTGTTGCTCGCGTCCACATCGAGGGAACCGGCGAGGTAGTTCGGCTGGTTCGCCACTACACCCAAAACTTCTCCGTCCAGGCGGAGGAACCCGATGACCACGTTTTTGGCGTGGTTCGGCTGGATTTCGAGGAAGCTTTCCTTGTCGGCAAAGCAGGCGATTACGTCGCGAACGTCATAGCTCTTTTTGAAGTTGTCCGGAATGATGTTCTCGATTTCCTTAGACTTGTCCACGGCCTTGGTGTCGACTTCGCTGGGCTTTTCCTTGTTGTTTTGCGGCAGATACTTGAGCAGCTTGCGTACGCCTTCGAGGCAGGATTTGTCGTCTTTGTAGGTGAAGTGCGCAACGCCCGACTTGGTCGAGTGAACGCTGGCTCCGCCAAGGTCCTCGGGAGAAACGGTCTCTGCCGTCACGGCCTTCACAACGCCCGGGCCGGTGATAAACATCTGGCTCGTTTTTTCGGTCATGAAAATGAAGTCGGTGATGGAGGGGGAGTAGCAGGCACCGCCGGCGCATGGTCCGAGAATGACGGAAATCTGCGGGATAATACCGCTCGCAAGCGTGTTGCGGGTAAAGATGCCGCTGTAGCCGTCCAGACTCTCGACGCCCTCTTCAATACGGGCGCCACCACCGTCGTTGATGCACACGAACGGGGCCATCGATTCAAGGGCGAGGTCCATCACCTGGCAAATCTTTTTGGCGTGGGCGCTGCCGAGGGAGCCGCCGCTCACGGTAAAGTCCTGCGATGCGGCGTAAACTGTTTTGCCATTGATTTTGCCGTAACCGGTAACGACGCCGTCACCAAAGATTCTCTTTTTTTCGGGCAGGTCAAGGCTGGTCGAAACACGAAGGGCGCCAATTTCGCGGAATGTGCCCTTATCGAACAAAAACTCAAGGCGTTCGCGGGCAGTGAGTTTGCCCTGGGAGTGCTGCTTTTCAACACGGGCTTCGCCGCCGCCAGCTTCGGACAAAGCCTTGTACTGGTTCAGTTTTTCAAGATACGATTTATCCCACATGGTTTCTCCAAATGGCTTTTTTATTTTTGAATTCTTTTGATGAGCTTGGTAAGGACCTGGCCGGGGCCGAGTTCCTTGAATTCGGTTGCGCCGTCTTTGATCATGTTCTGCACGCTCTGTGTCCAGCGCACGGGGGAGGTCAACTGGGTCAACAGATTGGCCTTGATCTCGGCGGGGTCGGTATGCGGCTTGGCATCCACGTTCTGGTATACGGGGCAGTTCGGCTTGTGGAACTCGGTGGCCTCAATGGCCTGGGCGAGTTCTGCACGGGCGCTTTCCATGAGCGGGGAGTGGAATGCGCCACCCACCTTGAGCGGCAAAACGCCTTTTACTTTGTCCTTCAAAATTTCAGCAACTTTGTCTATAGCAGGTTTTTCGCCCGAAATCACGACCTGGCCCGGGCTGTTGTAGTTGGCCGGCACAACGACGGCGATCTCGTTCGCCTGCTTGCAGGCTTCTTCGACCAGTTCGTCGCTACCGCCCAATACGGCGGCCATGGTACCCCGCGTGGATTCGCACGCCTTTTGCATGGCGGCGGCACGCTTTGCCACCAGGGAGAGACCGGCTTCAAAGCTGATGGCGCCGGCTGCTGTCACGGCGGAGAACTCGCCTAGGGAATGCCCTGCGACCATGTCGGGCTTGAAATCGTTTCCCATGGCCTTTGCCATGGCGACCGAGAGCAAGAAAACGGCGGGCTGCGTCACCTTGGTCTGTTTCAGGTCATCTTCGGACCCGTTGAACATGACGTCGGTAATATTGAAACCGAGAATGTCGTTGGCTTTTAAGAACATCGCCTTTACTTCGGCATTCTGTTCAAACAAATCTTTCCCCATGCCGGGGAATTGGGAACCTTGTCCAGGAAATACGTAAGAATTCATGGGCGGAAATATAGAAACTTTAATTTACAACTAGGAGTGCATTTGGTCCGTAGAAAAATTCATTTTATCATATTTTTTTGTGTTTTTTTCTCCGTTAATCCTAATAATTTGCTTTTTCATCCGTTTTTCTGCAATTTTTCAAAAAAATCCCATAATTTTACTATCTTTTGTTTGAAATATTAAAAAAAGGAAAACTCAATGAACAACGAAGAAATCAAAACAAAACTCAAGGAATTTTTCATGTCCGATCTGGGTGTTGACGGTTCTATGCTGAACTTTGACACGCCGCTTTTTGGCGAAGAAATCGGACTTGATTCCGTCGACTCCTTGGAAATCATTTCTTTTGTCGATGACGCCTTCGGTGTTTCCATGACCGGTGTTGGCAAGGAGCATTTCCAGAGCATCGATACCATTGCTGCCTATATCAAAAGCAACCAGGGTTAATTCTCGTTAAGGATTTTCAATGACTTCGAATGATTGCCGATGTGTGGTTTCGGGATTGGGTGTCATTTGCGCCGTTGGGAACAATGTAGAAGAGATTTGGAAAAACGCCCTGGATTCTGTTTCGGGCATCCATAAAACGACATCGCTCGACACCAAGGATTGCTATGCCGACTTGGCAGCCGAAGTCCATTGCGACACGCTGGACGAGGTCGAGGGCGCACAAGGCAAGGACCGCGCCTCCAAACTCTGCATCAAGGCCGCTCTCGAGGCTATGCATGATGCGGGTCTCTCGGATTTTTCTGACGACCAGCGCGTGAGTGTCATTATCGGAAGCTGTGTGGGTGGTGTCCTCAGTATTGAAAACTACCATCGTCACGGCAAAAATCCCGTCGATATCCCGCAAATGCCCATTGCCGCCATCGCTTCGCAGGTGGCCGAGAGCGTTCATGCGGGCGGCATTGTGACCAACGTGGGCAACGCCTGCGCTGCGGGCACCATTTCGATTGCCTTGGCTTGCGACTTGATTCGTGCGGGCAAGGCCGACGTGGTCATCGCTGGCGGCGCGGATTCTTTTGCCTCGGTCCCGTATTCGGGTTTTCTTTCGCTCCATGCTCTTGACGAGAATGGGTGTTCTCCGTTTAACCACTGCAACGGCATTACGCTTGGCGAAGGTGCCGGCGTCGTGATTGTGGAATCCTTTGAACATGCGCAAAAGCGCGGCGCCCGCACCTATTGCGAGGTGCTTGGTGCAGGCGTCACGAGCGACGCCCACCACATTACGGCCCCGCGCGAAGACGGTGTCTGCCTCATCGAGGCCATGGATCGCGCCGTCAAGAACTCCGGCATCAAAAGGTCCGACATCGGCTACCTCAATGCCCACGGCACGGGTACCGGTAAAAACGACAATGCCGAGATCAACGCCTTCAACCAGTTCTTTGGCGAAGAGAACCCCACCTTGAGCGTGAGTTCGACCAAGGTGATGACGGGCCACTGCCTGGGTGCCGCCGGTGCGATCGAGGCCGTCTTTAGCATCAAGGCGCTCACGACCAACACGGTGCTCCCGACGCTCCATTACAGCGAGGAGGATTCCGCGGCCCTCAAGGCGAAGGTCGGCGAGATGGACTATGTGCAGAACAAGCCCAAGGCCAAGGAACTCAACTGCGTGATGAGCAACAACGTTGCCTTTGGCGGCACCAACGCGAGCATCGTGTTCTCCAAGCAGCCGGGCGACGTGCAGAGCCAGGTCGCGAAAAACAAAAAGATTGCCGTTACGGGCATCGGCATTGTGAGCCCGGTGGGCAACAGCAAGCAGGCCTATTTGGAAGCCGTGAAGAACGGTGCCAAGCCTGCCTCGGGTTCCATCACCTCGGCGGTGACCGACGTGGACTACAAGGAACTCGGTATCAAGATGGCGTTTTACCGCAAACTCGACAACTTGGGCCAGCTCCAGACGGTCTCGGGCATGCGCGCCCTCAGGGACGCGAACTTTACCGTCACCGAAGAGAACGCCAAGCAGATCGGCATCATTGTGGGGACCAGCGAAGGCGGCCTCGGTGCCACGTACGATTTTGAGGAACTCATTGCCGAGGGCGGCAACGCCAAGGGCAGTGCGTTCAAGTTCCCGCACACCGTTTACAACGCCGCGGGGGGCTACCTTTCCATTTTGAGTGGCATCAAGGGTTACGGCGTGACCATCACGACTGGCCCGAACTCCGGTCTCGACAGCATCGGCTACTCCATGAATGTCATTCACGACGGGCAGGAGGAGGCGATGATGGCGACCGGCACCGACGAGAACATCCCCATCATTACCGAGCTCTGCCAAAAGCTGGGTGTCGCTGCAAGCGAGCCTGTGGCCCCGTACTCCGGTTCCGAGGGCTTTGTGGTGGGCGACGGCTCCGTGTCGGTTATCCTCGAGACCGAGGACTATGCCCGTGCCCGCGGCGCCAAGGTCTATTGCTATGCGATCGGCTACGGCAACGGCCGCAAGAATGTGAAGTTCGGTAAGGTCGCGGGTAGCGGCGAAGCACTCGACAACGCGATAAGTTCGGCCCTCAACGACGCTGGCGTTTCCATCGACGAGATTGACGCCGTGTGCGGTTTTGCCAACGGTCTCAAGGTCGTTGACGACATTGAAAAGGAATCTTACGCCCGCGTGTTTGGCGACAAGCTCAAGGGCCTTCCGCTGTTCCAGGTGAAGGAACGCGTGGGCGAGGGGCGTGCCGCTTCGGCGACGCTCGCCGCTTCGGAGGCTGCCCTGATGCTCTCGGGCGAACTCCCGCAAAACGACGCGTACTTTGTGGACGGCGCTGCTGTGACCAAAAAGTCCGTTCCTACGGGAGGCTTCAAAAAGATTTTGGTGACGGCCTTTGCCACGGGCGGCTCCTACAGCGCCGTGGTCTTGGGCAAGTAAAGTAAATAGGAGGTTCGAATGAAAGTTGCAATTGTTACGGGTTCTTCCAAGGGGATTGGGAAAGCTTGCGCATTGCGTTTGGCCCGCGACGGCTACACGGTCGTTGTGAACTATTCCAGCTCCGACGAGGCCGCCCAAAATACCTTGGACCAGATCAAGGCCGAGGGCGGTGATGGCATGATTTACAAGGCCAACGTCTCGGAACTTGCCCAAGTGAAGCAAATGGTTCGCGACGTCTACAAGGCTTACGGCCGTATCGACGTGCTTGTGAACAACGCGGGCATTGTGCGCGACGAATACCTTTTGATGATGAGCCCCGATACGCTTGACAAGTGCTTCGACCTGAACGTGAAGGGCTACTTCTACTGCGCCCAGCAGGTCGCGCTCAAGATGTTCAAGCAAAAGTCCGGCGTCATTGTGAACATGTCCTCCGTCTCTTCGAAGTTCGCACTCGCAGGGCAGGCCGTTTACAGCGCCACTAAGGGAGCCGTGAACTCGCTCACCCAGACGCTCGCCAAGGAACTTGGCGGTTATGGGATCCGTGTAAACGCGGTCGCCCCCGGTTTCATTAACACCGAGATGATAGATGCCATTCCCGAGGAGACCCGCAAGGGCTACATCGAGAAGGTCCCGCTCAAACGCTTTGGCTCTGCCGACGAGGTGGCGAACCTCGTGTCGGCGCTGGTCTCCGACCAGTTCGCCTACGTGACCGGCCAGGTGTTCGTGATGGACGGAGGCCTCTCGCTGTAGTTATAGCCCCATTGAACTCGAGAATGATTAATGGTGTTAAAAAAAGGAACCCGCTTGTTGAATGGTTCATGCGGCTGTTCGTCAAGTTGGTTATCTATGCGGGGCGTGCTTACATGTACGTGTGCTACCGCCCTAAAATCGTCTACAGTTCGGACGATGTAAAAAGCCCGCGTCTCAAGTCGCCCGCAATCATCATTGCGAACCATACGAGCATGCTTGACCCCATCATGGTGCTCGCCATTTTCTTTTACAACCATAGCATTGTGGTCGCCAAGGACCAGGTGGAGGACCCGCATTTCAGTTGGGCGCTGACTCGCGCCGATTGCGTAATCCCCTGCGACCGGTTTTCCATGGATACGGAATGGGCGCTTATTGCCAAGCGCGAACTGGAGAAGGGCAACTCGGTAATTATTTTCCCCGAGGGCAAGTGCCGCTACGACGGTCTGTTGAACGAGTTCAAGACTGGTTTTGCGTTTTTGGCCCGCAGTACGGGTGTCCCTGTGCTGAGCGTGGGTATCGATGGTATTTACAAGTTTGGCCACCGCACTAAAGTAGTCGTGGGCGACCTCGAAAAGATTGAACGTGTGAAGGGAGTGCCTTCCTCGAAGCACTTGGCCGAACGCAGCGAATATTTTCGCCAAAAGGTGTGGACGCTCAAACAACAGGCGCTTGGCCGTGATGGGGTAGTGCTCCCTCCCGCGGGCGAAACTCCTCCCGAGATTGTCCAAGAGCCAGCCAACGTACCGGAGGCCAAGTGAAGATAGGCCTTGCCCTAGAAGGCGGTTCCCGCCAGACCATGTTCAGCGCGGGTGTCTTGGACACCTGGCTCGACGAGGGAATTAATTTTAACTACGTGGCGGGCGTCTCCGCCGGTGCGCACGCGGCCATCAACTTCATTACGCGGCAGCAGGGCCGTCTGCGGTTCATTGTGATGCCTACCCGCCTGCAGGAGGGCAAGAAGTGGGCGAGCAAGTACATCGGCATCCAGAAGGAATTCCATGCGCTCAACTATTTGTCGGCTGACGGCAAGATGCCCCTTGACTTTGATGCCTTTAGTGGTTCCAAGGTGGAGTGCGAAATCGGCCTCACTTGCTGCGAGACGGGCCGTGCGGAGTTCAAGTCCGAAAAAAAAAGCAAAAAGCGCCTGTTGGATTTGGTCAGCGCGAGTTGCGCCCTCCCGATGATTTTCCCGATGGTGCCGCTTGACGGCAAGCATTATGCGGACGGCTGCATTACCGTACCCATCCCGTTTGAACGCGCGTTTGAGAAGGGGTGTGACAAGGTGGTGGCGGTCTCGACGCACTATCCGGGCGAACACGTGACCGATTTCCGCAAGTACCGCGCCATCCTCAACCCGATGTACAAGCGCAAGTATCCGGACCTTTTCCGTGCGCTCATGGTGCGCCTCAAGCGATACGACAAGATGTTCCTCCAGATGGAAGAGCTCGAGAAGAAGGGCCGTCTTTTTTTAATGCGCCCCCTGATCGACCTTTGCGACCAGTTCGACACGGACCTCGAAAAGATGAATGAATCCTACGAGCATGGCGTGGAAATGGCGACACGCCGCATGGACGATCTCAAGGCTTTCCTTGAAATTTAGGTAAAATTTTGTAAACAAAAATACGTTGTTGTAGAGGACTTACAAAATTGTAAGTTTTTACTGTGTATGGCGTTGTTTTTTAACGAAATTTTCCAAATTTAAAATCTTTAAAAAAACTAACTTACAAAAATGTAAGTTTTTGAAGATTTTTGGCCTTTTTTTACATTTTCTGCGGGGCGTTTGCTATCTTTAAACCCGTCAAAAACTTTAACAATCTAACTCTCAATGGAGATATAAAAAATGGCAATCAAGAATGCTTACCTTCAGAAAGTCTATGACAAGGTCGTCGCCCGTGATCCGGACCAGGCCCTCTTCCATCAGGC
>OCTX012285454.1_pt1 | contig 11854 bp, 11 predicted proteins | sample 1539691 | NCBI WGS metagenome assembly OCTX01 (sample SAMN02144231, study PRJEB22623) | gut metagenome | biome: sheep rumen | host: Ovis aries | place: New Zealand
TTCTTTTTGATATTGTCAACCCTTTCAGAAATATCTGCTATGGAATATTGGTAATATGTATTACCATAACTACTTCTTCTGGTTTCTTCCTCTCAAGTTACAATTTTACCTTTAAAGAAACAAATATTTGCGTGATTTTTTACTTTTGAAAGTTAAAAATTGCAGCAAGTTCCACATACGGTATCATAACACAGCCTCGCTGTGGATGATACCGAAGTCGTACATGGCAATCGTATACCTATATGGATGTTTGGTTTTACCTATTGATAGCATTTAATGTTTTTTCTTGTTCAGGAAACTATTTCAAAAAGTTTTTGTATCTTTGCCGCCTAAATTAGGAATGATATGAAGAAGGGTATGATTTGGATGCTGACCGCCATCCTGTTAAGCGGTCTTTCGACGAGTGGCTGCGCCACCAATAGCAATGCGACTACGATACCGACCTCACTCAGTGAGTGGAAGGCTGGCAACACGGTAACCGAAGCAGAAATCAAGGCTTACGGCGGACTGGACAAGTGCTTTGCCGCAGAACCCATTCCCGACGGGGTGTGGCAGCGGATGCAGGGTAAGACCTACAAGGAGAATCCACATATCGGGCGCAACGACCTGCGCCATATCCGTGCCTTGCACTGGGACTATGACAAAAAGATCCACGTCGGCGAGATGATAGTCAACAAGCAGATAGCTGATGTAGTGGTGCGCATCTTCCGACAGCTCTACGATGCCAAGTATCCTATTCAGCGGATGCTGCTGCCCGATGTCTATGATGCTGACGACGAGAAACAGATGCGCGACAACAACTCTTCGTGCTTTTGCTATCGTGCCATTGCCGGTAGCACCAAACTCTCAAAACATGCCAGAGGGTTGGCTATAGACATCAATACGCTCTATAACCCATACTACAAAGACCGTAAGGACGGAACCCGCTTCATCCAACCTGCCACAGCCGCCAAATACTGTGACCGCACGGGCAACTTCCCCTACAAGATAGACAAGCAGGATCTCTGCCTGCGTCTATTCACCGAGGCTGGATTTGAGTGGGGCGGCACATGGACTTCCTGCAAGGACTACCAGCATTTTGAGCTCATAGAATAGGCGCTGAATTTACAGATAGAAAAAAAGAACACAGAGGAAATCCTTCTGTGTTCTTTTTCTATCTTTACGCACTGATTAAAGCTCAGCATCAGAGCACTGGAATGTGGTGCCTTTCGACATGTCGCCCGTTTCCAGTCCGAGCTTGAACCACTTCATGCGCTGCTTGCTGGTGCCATGGTTGAACGACTCGGGAACGGCATAGCCACGTGCCTTCTTCTGCAGATAGTCGTCGCCTATGACTTGCGCACACCTGATGGCTTCCTCGATGTCGCCATCTTCGAGCGAACCGAAGCGCTTATTGTCATGATGAGCCCAAACACCTGCATAGAAGTCAGCCAACAGTTCGAGGCGCACACTGAGTTTATTAGCTTCTGCCTCTGGCAGTTTTGACATCTGCTCGTGGACCTTGGCAAGAATACCGGTCAGGTTCTCCACATGGTGACCCACCTCGTGCGCTATCACGTAGGCATAGGCAAAGTCGCCACTGGCTCCCAACTGCTGTTGCATGGTGGTGAAGAAAGAGAGGTCGATGTAGAGCTTCTGGTCGCCTGGACAATAGAACGGCCCCATAGCAGCCGAACCCTGTCCACAGGCGGTGGCTGTTCCGTCGGTATAGAGCACCATCTTAGGCACTACATACTGAGCCCCGTTCTGGCGGAAAATCTCAGTCCATATGTCTTCTGTACCAGCCAGTATCTGGGTCGAGAACTTAGCCATTGCCTGTTCTTCCTCGGTAAACTGGGGCTGACCTTCCGTCACCTCCGTATTACCGCCGAAATTATTCTGCTGAACCTGTTGCATCACTGCTGTCACAGGATCACCACCAGAGAGCCATGCGAAAAGTGCCACCATAATGATGCCACCGATTCCTAAACCGGCCTTAGCGCCACCGCCCATACCACGGCGGTCCTCTACGTTCGAGCTTTCTCGTCTTCCGTCTAATCTCATAATCTTATCTATTTATTATTGTTTCTGAGAATCTTCAATATATTGCATGATGAGTGCTGCAGCATCGTCCTCATTGATAGAGTCCATATTAATCACCAAGTCGTAATTGCGAGTGTCGTAACGCGATTCACCTGTATATTTGGTCACATAGTTATCACGCATCTTGTCAATCCGACGGATGGTCTTCTCTGCCTCCTCAGCCGACATATTCTGTTTCTTCATCAGACGCTGGATACGTTTCTCCATAGGAGCCTGAATAAGAACGTTGATGTGGTTGGGATGATGGCGGAACACAAAGAATCCGCTACGACCTGTGATAACACAAGAACCGTTTTCTGCCATAGCCAGCAACATTTCTTTCTCAATCTTGAAGATTTGTTGGGTTGTCACCAGTTTTGGTTCATCATCAACGGCAATACTATAATACTGTTGACGCATCGTTTCACCTACAGACACGACACGGCTGAAATCCGACCACCAATTATTTTTTCTTCCTTTTAGGTTTTCAATCTCTTCAACGGTCAGATGATATTTCTCCTCTAAAGCCTTTACCAATGCCTTATCATAGAAATCCACACCCAACTTAGCTGCCAGTTTCTCACCGACAGTACGTCCACCTGAACCTAGTTCACGGTTGATGGCAATGACAAATTTTTCTTTTAAATTCATAGTTTTATCTTAAACTTCAGTTATGATTCAAAACACTTCCGCTGCAAAGTTACGAAAAGTCGAGAGCAAAACAAAGAAAAACTTTTCTTTTTTTGCCGAGACAGAGTAACTTCGCGACTTTTGTCGCAAAGTTACAAAAATATTTTGCATTTACACAGCATAAGATTGAAAAATAATTAATAGACAACAGAGTAAACGTAGCCTCGCGCTTCATTGACAATGGTTTGTATCTGATTGGGGGAACCAATCAGCACGTTTTTCAGGTCGTTACGGATGCCCTCACCCGAAAGTTTCAGCACGGCTTCCTTCATCGTCCAATAGCGGATAAAGGTTAAGGCGGGGTTCGGAGATTGCGTGATTGCTGCTATCTCATCATCGTTCATGGTGTAGTGCACAAGTGATTCCCGATACTCCCTGATGCTTTCGACATCTATTCCGACTGGCGTTTCGCTGATGGCACAGATGGCTGCCTCACGACAATGACTCATATTGAAATGTATCTCAGGATGCCCAAGGATAAAGGGTTTGCCATGTTCACCATATTCAAAGACGGGTTTTTCCGTGATGCCATACTCTTTCCGTAAGCCTTCGCAGAGCAACAGATAAGCAGCCGCACAGGTTTTACGCCCCTGTTCGTGCTTAAACTTCAAAGCCTGTTCCCTACGCTGTTCTGATAATAAAGGTAAAGCAGCTTCGAAATCAAAATTGGCTATATCATCATTCAGGTAAACCATTGTCTGCCTTTGGTATGCGGCGGTTGGGATTTTCCTTGGCACCCAGGTCAATGAGTTCACGCCCTTTCTGCACCACACTCTGCCGTCCTTCTTCCAGTTTGTTTTTCGAGAAATCAAAGGCTTTGCGCGCCTGTTCCAATTGTTCGCCCACTTTGTTATACCTTTGGATAAAGTCGCCCAGACGGTCCAACAGCTGTTCGGCAATTCCGAACACCTTCTCCTGATTCTCTGCCTGCTGATTCTGTACCCAGGCAATGTGTATCATGTGGAGAATACCCAACAGATTCTGTTCGCCTGTAATAAACACCTTGTGCTCAAAAGCCTCGCGCCACAGCGTGGGGTCGTTGGCCAATGCCAGCTGCAGGGAACTTTCGAAGGGTACAAACATAATCACAAAGTCTATTGCTTCGCGAGGAGCTTTGATGTATTTCGAATAATCTTTGCGCGCCAGTTCTGTCACATGACTGCGGATAGACTTGATATGCTCTTGCAGGGCACGTTCCTTTTCGGTCGGGTCTTCCGCATTGACATAGCGCTGATAGGCAACCAGCGACACCTTTGAGTCGATGACGGCATCCTGTCCCTGAGGATAATGCAGAATGACATCGGGCTGCATCTCTTTGCCCGTATCATCATTCTTCAGCGGTCTGCCCTGCTCGTCGCGCAGTCGGGCTTGTACCTCATAATGGATGCCTTCGGTGAGTCCCTGAGAAGCGAGCAAATCGCCTAAGATTATTTCACCCATATTGCCACTCACCTTATTGTCGCGACGTAGGACATTGGCGAGCGATTCCGCTTTCTCGCCAATCTCACGGTTCGACTCCATCATCAGCCTCAGCTGTTCACGCAGCGAAGCATTCTGAGCCGTGTGGTCCTTGGTATTCTCGTTGATAGCCTTACGCATTTCACTGATGGCATCTTTCAAGGGCTGCGTCACTCCAGCCATCGTCTCCTTATTGGATTCTTTCAGTTTCGAAGCACTCTGTTCCAGCACCTGCTGTGCCATGTTCATAAACTGGGCGTCGCGTTTCTGCTGTTCCTCCTGTTTCTCGCCCTTGGCTTCTTCCACCTGCTGGCGAAGATGTTCCAACTGAACGTCTTTCCGCGCGCCCTCGATACGGAGCGCATCCATCCGTCGGTCCATCAGCACATACAGGATGGTACCTCCGATTCCAATACCTATTAATATATATAGAGCTATCATAACTGCAAAATTACAAATAAAATATCAAATACGCGCTATCTGCCGTCAATTATTTCTGTCTGCGTCTTGGGCCAGTTCACCAGATAGAGCTGTTCCGTGGCTCGCGTAAACGCCGTATAAAGCCAATGGATATAATCGGGAGTCAGCATATCGTCCGTCATATAGCCTTGGTCCACATAGACATGTGCCCATTGTCCGCCTTGCGCCTTATGACAGGTGGCAGCATAGGCAAACTTCACTTGCAGGGCGTTGTAATACTTGTCCTCCTTCAATTTCTTCAGGCGGTCTTGCTTCAGAGGTACATCAGCGTAATCTTCCATCACCGCCTGGTACAGTTGCTCTTGCTGTTCACGCGTCAGAGCCGGTGCTTCCGAAGTCAGTGTGTCGAGTATTACCATAGCAGTCAGTTCATAGTCATCATAGTCGGGAAAGGTCATCGTCACTTCTGCGAAATGGAAGCCATAGAGTTCATGCTCGTTGCGCACGCGGCGGACTACTGCATGGTCGCCATTGGCTATAAACTCCTCTTTCCGCCAATAGTAGTTATTCTTCACCACCATCAACTGGTCGCCACTGGTCAGTTGGTCCTCGCGTCCCAACACCATATTACGAATGCCCTGATTATAGATATTCGCCCGTTTGTTGCTACGGGTAATAATCATCGTCTCGTCAAGCCCCACCTTAGAATAGCTGCCGGCTAACGACTCTATGAGTTCGTCGCCAGGTACCACCATGATATCGCTAAACCCGTGCAGGTGAATCTTAGGAAGCACCACCCCGCCCTCACGAATCTGCGTGGCATTAAAGAGAATGCCTGACTCCTGACTCTGGCGCAACACTTCATGCAGGTCGCACTGATGGACATGCAGACCATAGCTCTTCAACACCTCGCCCATCAAGGCAGGACTCTCTTCCTCGCCCACTGGAGGCAACTGGGCTTGATCGCCAATGAGCAGCATCCTGCAGTTGCGCCCATTATAGACAAACTGAATCAGGTCGTCCAGTAACTGACCTTTGGCAAAGGGGGTGTCGCCATTATTGCTGGCATTGGCTATCATCGACGCCTCATCAATAATGAACAGGGTGTCTTGCGCTGAGTTATAATTCAAATCGAAAGCCCCCTCTAATGATTTTTGGCGATAGATACGACGGTGAATGGTGTAAGCAGGCTGACCGGCATAGAGAGAGAATACTTTGGCAGCACGACCGGTAGGAGCCATCAACACCATTTTCTGCTTCAGCGAGAGGAGTGCCTTCACGATAGAAGCAGCCAAAGTGGTCTTACCCGTACCTGCTGAACCCCGAAGTATCATGACAGCCTGTTCATGCCTGTCTGTCATAAACTGGGAGAACACATCAATAGCATGTTCCTGCTCTTGCGTAGGAATATGAACCAAGGCCGATCGGATGCGATATTTCAGTTCGTCAGTGATCATATTGGCGACAAAATTACGAAATTATTTGGATTTTCTCTCACTTATTAGTAATTTTGTCGGCGATATGAAGATTTCTTTGGATACAAAGCGTTTTGGAAAAACGATTACCAACCGCACCATCAATGTCATACTTGCTATTGTAGCAGGCATACTGGGGGTGTTGTGCATCATGAGTATCACACACTATTAATATGACTATTATGCAGCAGAACGACCGCATCGCCCATAACCGACTAATTGTACGTACCAGTCGTAACAATCTTGTCTTCGCTACTGTCAACAGTGAAGGCAATGGAGAGATTACTTTCAAGCCTTATATGCTGAACAGCGGCATATCCATGGCTGCCAATCTGCGTGAAGCCTTCCGTACGGAGAGCATACTCAAGGAGTCGTATGCACGTATTCTGATTATGGTAGATAGCCCCGTACTGATGGTACCCATTGACGTATTTCATGAGGAGGACGCCAGGACGCTCTATCTTCATGCCTACCAAGGACACGAGAAGGACGAGATTGAACATACCGTATTGCCTGACTTGAACTGCGTGGTTGTCTTTTGTGTCAATAAGGACATGAAGACGGTGATTGACGACCATTACAATGAGGCGATTTACATAGCTGCCGTAGCACCGGTTTGGCGCTATCTGCACCAGCGCAGTTATATGGGGGTGAGAGAGAAGCTTTATGCTTATTTCCACGATCGGCATCTGGAAATTTTCAGTTACGGACAGAATCGCTTTAAATTCTGTAACAGCTTCGATGCTCGCGACCCACACGATGCCCTTTACTATATGCTCTACACCTGGAAGCAGATAGGATTGCAGGCGGAACGCGACGAGATACACTTGGTGGGTGATATTCCTGAGGCCGACTGGCTGACTGACGAATTGAAGAAATACATCAAACGGGTGTATGTCATCAATCCCGCCGGCGACTTCAATCGTTCTATTGTAACCCAGATAGAGGGTATGCCTTATGATTTGATGACTTTATTTGTAAAAGGAAGATGAGAATCATCACAGGAAAATACAAGGGGCGCCATTTTGAGATTCCACGCTCATTCAAAGCCCGCCCTACCACCGATTTTTCCAAGGAGAATATATTTAACGTTCTCAATGGCTACATCGATTTTGAAGACAAGACGGCACTCGACCTCTTTTCCGGTACGGGTAGTATCACACTGGAACTGCTCTCACGCGGATGCAGTCAGGTTATAAGCATAGAACTGGACCGTGACCATCACCGCTTTATCCAACAGTGTCTTCAAAAGCTGACTGCTGATGGCAAACAGCCAACTGCCATCCCCATCCGTGGTGATGTGTTCCGCTTCCTGAAATCTTGCAAACAGCAGTTCGACTTCATCTTTGCCGATCCACCATACGCTTTGACGGAACTGCCACAGATTCCGAATATGATTTTTGAAAAGAACCTGCTGAAGGAGGATGGTATCTTCGTTTTAGAACATGGCAAAGACCACGATTTCTCGCAACATCCTCATTTCGTAGAACATCGCCAATACGGCAGTGTTAACTTTTCGCTGTTCAAAGCAACGGTGAAAGCAGACGAGTAAGACTTTCCCAAAGTCGTTTTTTGAAGGATGGATGAATACGCTGAGGCAATTCACTCAGCAGAACAGACTGTTCCTGATCGCGCAGGAAGACATTGCGCATACGGATGGCCATACCTTCATCATAAATAAAGGCATTGCCCTCGAAATTGTTTTCGAACGAACGGAAGTCAACATTCGTTGACCCACAAGTGGTCATGGAGTCATCGCAGACCATCATTTTAGAATGCAGGAAACCCGCCTGATAGAGATATACCTTCACCCCTGCCTCGTAGGCCTCACGCAGATAGGAACGGGATGCCCACTCCGTGAAGCGCGCATCAGAACGACGCGGACAAAGTATGCGGACATCCACTCCTGCCCTGGCTGCCGTCTTAATGGCAAAAAGTACCGGCTCGTTGGGCAGGAAATAGGGCGTCTCAATATACACATATCGCCGAGCTGCAAGAATAGCCCGCACATAGCCCTGCATAATTTCCGGATAGGGATTAGTGGGACCACTGGTCACAATCTGAGCCAAACAGTTGTTAGTTAAGAGTTGAGAGTTGAGAGTTGAGAGTGGCGGATAGTAAACACGATCGGTGATGAGTGTACGGTCAACGAAATACCAGTCTAAGAGGAAGGCACGCTGAAGACCATATACAGCGCCACCACTCATACGAAGCATCGTATCACGCCAAGGCTGTTCGCCAGTGCCCTGCACATAGCGCAAGGCAATGTTCATACCTCCGATATACCCCACCCTGCCGTCTATAACAACCAGCTTCCGGTGGTTGCGATAGTTGACTTTACTGGTGAAGGAAGGGAACCTGACGGGCAGGAAGGAAGCCACCTCAATACCTTCCTCACGCATCCGTTCAAAGAATTGATGCGACACTTTCCAACAGCCCACATCATCTACTATCACGCGCACCATCACGCCCTGGCGTGCCTTTTCTATCAAAGCATCACTCACCAGTCGCCCCAAGGCATCGTCTTCGAAGATATACATCAGGATATGTATATGATGGGTGGCTTTAGAAATATCCCTGAGAAATTCAGGGAAAAAGGCATAGCCATCGGTCATGATATCTACCTGGTTATCCTTAAAAGGCAATGAGAACGACTGGTTGACAAAGAGGTCAACCAACTGTTTCTGACGTTCTGGGATACGCAGGTTCTGTTGCTCCACAAAACCTAACATCGAGCGTTTGGTCAACTGGTCAACCGAGCGTTGACTGACCAGTTTCTCCTTTCGATGGTTGATACCGAAAAAAAGATAGAATACCAGTCCTACTATGGGTACGAAGATAATCACCAACGCCCATGCCATTGTCTTGGCTGGCTGGCGATTGTCCATCACCACATGGATTACCGCAAGAGCGATGATAATCCATAGGAGGGTCATACCTATTATATATAGTAGCGAGTACATCATCAAAAGTTAGCGGCCCAACATCTTTCCTATTTGTCGGAACAGTTCCGAAACAGACTTATATTCGTCCATGAGCTCCTTGATACGGGCCATGTCCTTCTCACCTTTCAACTCCTCTTTCACCTCTTTCAACCGACCATTCAGATAGTTGTAGCGGAAATCGAGAATGAGATGATCTATCATCTGGCGCATATCCTTCATGGTTATTTCTTTCTGGAAGTTCTTTCCCAGTTGGTATTTATCTACAGCCAAGTTATGAGCCAGTTGACTCACCTCCAAATCAGGATGCTGAGTAAAGTAGGTTTCTGCTACAAACCCGCTCTCCTCTGAATGTTCCACCGCTTCCTGCAGAATACGGTTATAGAGTTCATTACTGAATGTCAACCCATCGCTGCCAAAATCAAAGTTTACATATTGGGCAACGTTCAACTTGATATATCCTTCTTCCTCCGTGTGTTCATCAACGACCACCATTTCTCCATGACGAATGATTTGCTGAATGATGAGCCGTTCCACGGTGGTGGCTTGTTCTTGTAGCGTATGTAGTCCGATGGCTGCCGGCGCAGTGTCGGTCTCTGGTTGCTGACGTGCTTCCCGTTCCGCCTCCTTCTGCTGTTCCTCCTTTTCGCCGGCAATAAATTTATTCATCTGGGAAATGAGGGTCTTCTCATCTACCTCTAACCGGCGAGCACAGTCTGTGATATAAATAGTACGCTCTACAGAATCGGGGATAACACTTACAGAACGTACAATGCTGTTGATGGCTTCTGCACGTTTAATAGGATCTTTGACTCCCTTCAACAGTAAGTTGGTCTTAAACTGTATGAAGTCAGTCTGATGCTCCTCTATATACGCACGGAATTCCGTCGCTGTATGTTTACGCGAGAAAGAGTCGGGGTCATCACCGTCAGGCAACAGCAATACCTTCACCTTCATACCTTCCTGCAACAGCATATCGGTACCACGCATAGCAGCATGAATACCAGCCTCATCACCGTCATAGAGCAGCGTGATGTTGGGGGTAAAGCGATGCAGCAACCGTATCTGGTAAACGGAAAGGGCTGTTCCTGAGTTGGCCACTACATTCTCCAACCCACACTGATGCATGGCTATCACGTCGGTATATCCTTCCACCATAAAGACATTATCTTCCTTCACAATGGCTTTCTTTGCCTGAAAGATACCATAGAGTTCGCGCTCTTTATGATAGATTTCCGAATCGGGCGAGTTGACGTATTTTTGCTGTACGCCTTTCGTAGCTGCATCCAGTTTTCTGCCTCCGAACGCCACTACCTTACCACTCACATTCAACCAGGGGAAGATGGCACGGCCTGCAAAACGGTCGTAGATGCCGCGTTCGTTTTCGACACACAAGCCTGTCTTGATTAAGAATTCATCTTTATAACCTTTCCTATGCGCCTCGTTGACCAAAGCTTCTCGCTTGGTGAGGGCAAAGCCTAACTGGAATTTCTCGATAATATCATCCCTGATGCCACGACTGCGGAAATACTGTTTACCGATGGCCTGTCCGTCCACATCGTTTTTCAGTATCTCATGGAAATACTGACAAGCCCACTCGTTGACAATGAACATCGACTCACGGTCGCTTTGTTCCTTCTTTTCCTCATCACTCAGTTCGCGCTCCTCTATCTCAATATTGTACTTCTTAGCCAACCAGCGAAGTGCTTCAGGATAGGTGATTTGCTCATGCTTCATCAGGAAGTTGACAGCATTGCCTCCTTCACCACAGGCAAAGCAATGACAAATCTGCTTCGAAGGCGACACCATGAATGATGGGGTTTTGTCATCATGGAAAGGACAGAGCCCTTTATAGTTCACCCCCGCCTTACGGAGGTTCACAAACTCGCCCACCACATCCACGATGTTGGTGGCATCCATAATCTTGTCGATGGTAGCTCTGTCAATCATGACTGCAAAATTAATAATAAGTAAGAAAAGAACCAAATTTAATTTGCACAAAACTAAAGAAATGTGCACGGATTGGCACATTTTGTGCAATTTTTAGTCTTTTTGCTTTGTTGTGAAGTAAAATATTAGTACCTTTGCACCCGATTTCGAAATTTCAATATTATACATTATTAAATAATATGGCTTTAAAGATTGTTGTGCTGGCCAAGCAAGTGCCAGACACCCGAAATGTGGGTAAGGATGCTATGACTGCCGAAGGCACCGTCAACCGTGCTGCCCTACCCGCTATCTTCAATCCAGAAGATTTGAATGCCTTGGAACAGGCTCTTCGCTTGAAAGAGCAGAATCCTGGCTCTACAGTAGGAATCCTCACGATGGGTCCTCCACGTGCAGGTGAGATTATCCGTCAGGGACTCTATCGTGGTGCCGATACGGGTTGGTTGCTGACTGACCGCCTGTTCGCAGGTGCCGACACCCTCGCTACCTCTTATGCCCTTGCTACCGCCATCAAGAAGATTGGTGATGTGGACATCGTGATTGGTGGTCGTCAGGCTATTGATGGTGATACTGCTCAGGTAGGTCCTCAGGTGGCTCAGAAGTTAGGACTGAATCAGGTGACGTATGCCGAGGAGGTGCTCAGTGTAGAGGGTGGTTTTGCCACCATCAAACGCGTCATCGATGGTGGCGTGGAGACTGTAAAGGCTCCCCTGCCCGTTGTGATTACCGTGAACGGAAGTGCAGCCCCCTGTCGTCCCCAGAACGCCAAGTTGGTGATGAAGTACAAGCGTGCTACATGCCCAATGGAGCGTCCTGCCGAAGGCACACCTTACGACAACCTCTATGAGGAGCGTCCTTACC
>OCTX011512246.1_pt1 | contig 11844 bp, 9 predicted proteins | sample 1539691 | NCBI WGS metagenome assembly OCTX01 (sample SAMN02144231, study PRJEB22623) | gut metagenome | biome: sheep rumen | host: Ovis aries | place: New Zealand
AAGCTCAACACCGTGCTTTTTACACAGTTCCTCGCAGAAGTGCTGGTCACGTTCGCTTTCTTCGCCTCTCAACTGATGATTTATATGGCAAGCGCATATATCATAGCCGAGCCTTTTCAAACACAAAAGAAGTGAAACGCTGTCTGCACCGCCCGAAAGGCATACAAGCAGCCGTTCACTCTTATTGAAAAGCATATATTTGTCGATAGTTTGTTTTACTTTATCCTCAAAATGCTCAATCATCTTTTGCAAACCTATTTATTGATGTAAACAGCGTATATTCGCCTCTCCATGCAAGTTCAACATCCTTGAGCTCACCATGTCGGTTTTTTGCAACGATACAGGTAGCTGTGGTCTGGTCTTCACTGTTAGTGTCATAGTATGCGTCACGGTAGAGAAACATAACAATATCAGCGTCCTGCTCGATAGAACCGGATTCACGCAGGTCTGAAAGCATAGGCCTTTTAGCTTCCTTTCTCTTTTCAGAGTCTCTTGAAAGCTGTGAAAGTGCTATAACAGGCACGTTCAGATCCTTTGCCATGAGCTTTATCTGCCTTGTTATCTCTGAAACTTCGGTAACACGGCTGCTGTGCTTATTTGGTGACTGCATGAGCTGGATATAGTCTATCACCACAAGTCCGAGATTACGCATTCTTCTCAGCTTTGCCTTCATCTGGGGAACAGTTATTCCCGCACTGTCATCAACATAAATCGGAAGTCCAGAAATGACATCGGCGGCTTCAGCAAGCTTATCCCAATCCTCAGGGCTTATCTGACCGTTTCTCAGGCTGGTGTTGTTAACAAGCGCCTCGGCAGAAAGAATTCTTGAAGCAAGCTGTTCTTTACCCATTTCCAGCGAGAATATAACAACATCCCTATGCGAGCGTTTGCAGCTGTTAACTGCTATATTCAGCGCAAATGCGGTCTTTCCCATACCGGGACGAGCGGCGATAACAATCATATCCGACTTATTCAAACCGGTGATAACTGTATCAAGATCAGCAAAGCCCGAACTTGCTCCGAGATTTTCCGCTGCATCAGCACCGGTTATCGCCTGAAGATGATCTATCGTTCCGACAACCACCTCACTGATGTGAGTAAGTCCGTCCAGGCTTCTGCCCTGCCTTATATCAAATATCTTCTGCTCAACATCATCAAGAAGATTATCCGCAGAAACAGCACTTTCACTTGCTGATTTAATAGCATATTCGCTTACACTCACAAGTTTTCTTATAAGTGCTTTTTCAATAAGGATATTGCAGTGGCTCTCGATATTTGCTACGCTTTTAACGTTCTGAACAAGTCCGAGCAGATATGTTCTTGCCATCTGAGAATCGCTGAAAACACCTGCTTTAACCGACTCATCGATAACAGATACCGTATCATCAGCCTTGCCGACCGAATAAAGCCTCATTATTATTGAGAAGATCGCCTGATGCTGAGGTCTGTAAAAGCAATCGGGTGTTTTTATCAGCTCTGCGACTTTATCAATACATTTAGGATCAAACAGCATACCGCCAAGAACAGCGGCTTCAGCCTCCTGAGAAAACTGTGCTCCCGATCCTATTATATCCAGCGAGGGATAATCCTTTATTTCAGTTGCCATATTACTCCTCTACAACTTTTATCTTAACAGAGCAGGAAACGCCGTGAGTCAGCTTGATATTTGCGCTGAAATCACCAAAAGTCTTTATCTCGCTGCCAAGAGCGATCTTCTTTTTGTCAACGTCAACTCCATACTGCTTTTTAAGCTCTTCACTTACAATAGCACCTGTTACAGCACCAAAGAGCTTTCCGCCCTGTCCTGCTTTAGCCTTTATAACTACCTCTTTATCGCTGATCTTTGCTACAAGAGCCTTGTTGTCAGCGATCTCAACATCTATCTTATGCTGCTCGGAAGACTTTTTGCCCTGAAGATCATTAAGATTCTTCTGTGTTGCTTCAACCGCAAACCCCTTACCTATCAGGTAGTTTCTTGCATATCCATCAGCAACATTGAGAACATCGCCTTTTTTGCCCGAACCTTTAACATCCTTTGTAAGAATTACCTTCATTTTACTCACCTTTTCTATCCGTTATTTTTTAAATAGTCATCGATCGCACTTTTCAGCTTTTGTATAGCTGTTTGCAGATCGGTTTTAAGCTGACATGCAGCCATAGTGTGATGTCCGCCGCCGCCAAGTGCTTCCATAATGACCTGAACATTTACAGCACCCATGCTTCTTGCAGAGATATTGACAGAAGTGCTCGTTTCATACAAAACGAAAGATGCAAGCACATCAGTAATACCAAGCATATCATCAGCCGCCTGCGAAGCAGCGATCCTGATATTTGAAAAGTCATCCTTTGTGTAAGCGATAGCGCACTTCTGATAGATCTCAGCAGAATTTATAAGCGTGGATTTCTGCTGATATGTTTCTATCGAATTGGCAAACAGCTTTTTAACTGCAATAGTATCCGCACCGATTCGTTTAAGATATGCAGCTGCTTCAAAAGTACCTGAGCCTGTACGCATAACAAAATTCTTTGTATCAAGCATTATTCCCGAAAGCAGAGCCTCGGCAGCGGGAGCCGATATTTTGCTCTTATCGCCAAAGTATTCAATAAGATCGGTAACAAGCTCACTGGCAGATGATGCTCCGGGTTCGAGATAAGTCATAACAGTCGGCTCAATGCCGTTTACCATTCTTCTGTGGTGGTCTATAACGATGACTTCCTTGGCTCTCTGAAGTATATCAGGAGATTCAACAAGCGTTGGGTTATGTGTATCCACAACAATGAGCAAGGTATTGAAATCAAGTTTCTCAAGTCCCTGCTGCGGTGTTATGTAGTAGTTAGTCATGTTGTTATTGGTTATATGCTCAATAAGAGGTTTTGAAAGATTGTTTACAGGATCAACTACAACATAAGCCTCTTTAACAAGCGGTTTTATCGCACAGCAAAGTCCGGTGGCAGCGCCGACCGCATCAAGATCGGCAAATCTGTGTCCCATGATAAGAACTCTTTCAAATGCCGTGATCCTTTCAAGCATAGCTTTTGCGACCATTCTGACCTTGACCTTATTATTCTTATCACTTGAGCTGGAAACACCGCCGAAGAATTTGAATTCACCGTCTTCATGAACAGCTGCCTGGTCACCGCCTCTGCCCTGGCAAAGCTCAAGAGCCTGTTTTGCAAGGCTTTCGCTTGCCGCAAGGTTCTCTCCGCTCCTGCCTACACCAATAGACAGTGTTATGTTCGTTCTGCCGTCAACAGTGATCTTACGAGCCTGTTCGAGTATCTTGAATCTTGCCTCGATTATCGGAGCAAGATGTCTTTCCTCCATATAGATATAGAATCTGTCAGATGCGGTCTTTTTGGTAACAGCCGTAGTACCTTCAACAAAATTCTCTATCAGCTTTTCTATCTCAACAACAACGTGTGCCTTTTCACTCTCTCTGATATTGGCCATTACATCATCAAGGTTATCTACACTGACGATGATAACCGTTTTATGAGACTGCTTAGTTTCATATTTCAGCTCGATGTAATCAGTAACATCGTTAAAATAAATAAGCGCAAGCGAACCTTTAAGCTGCTCATTATAAACAGCCTTTGCCTCGTAAAATTTCTTAGATAAGCAAACAAGATCGCCCATCGGTGTGAACACCTTTTGCATATCGATGTTGCCTACCTCAGACATTTTCCAGCCAAAAGCCTCTTCTGTTGCAAGAATATCGATAGCAAAGCGCTTGTTATACCACACTATAGTTGCTTTTTGATCGATTATCACCGCAGGTGCGGGAAAATTCATAAGTGAATTCTTTTCCGTCTTTGAGATCGATGTGGCAAGCCTTGCGATGCTTTTCCTTGTATGATTCTGAAATACGACCGCTTCAAATATAAGCAGCAGCACCGAGATCACACAAACCGTCAGCAGCACCTTGCCGCCCGTCTGATAATCGGGTGACCTATTGAGCAGATATGCCGAGATCAGACCTGAAAGCGCAACAACAGCTATTGTTAGCCTGATAAGAGCATTCAGCCCGTTAGATCTTTTCATTTGTTACCATCTCCTTTATGATACTGCTTATTTAAGCTCCATGATTATCGGCAGTATCATTGGTGTTCTTTTGGTTCTTGCAAAAATGAATTCTGACAGTTTATCCTTCATTTTGCCTTTTATTGTATTCCAATCCTTAGTACCTCTGTCAAGGCAGTCCTGCAAGGTATCAGTGAGCAGCTTTTTAGCTTCACTGAGGAGCTCCTCGCTCTCCCTTACATAAACAAAGCCTCTTGAAACGACATCAGGTCCGGCAAGTATCATACCGGTATCTCTGTCGATAGTAGCAACGGCGATTATAAGACCGTCCTCGGCAAGATGTTTTCTGTCTCTGAGAACGACCGAGCCGACATCGCCAACGCCGAGTCCGTCAACAAAAACTCTTCCGGCAGGAACAGTCCCCGTTACCTTCATATCAACGCCGTCGGTCTCAATAACATAACCGTTATCACCGAGTATAACGTTCTGCTCGGGGATCCCGACCGCAACAGCGGTAGCTTTATGCTGATAAAGATGCTTGAATTCACCGTGAACAGGAATGAAAAACCTTGGCTTTGTGATAGAAAGTATCAGCTTCTGTTCTTCCTGACAAGCGTGTCCCGAAACATGGACCTCATAGATATTTTCATATACCACATGAGCGCCCAGCTTCATCAGCTCATTTATTACCCTTGTTACGAGCTTTTCATTGCCCGGGATAGGATTTGCCGAGATTATGATAAAATCCATCGGAGTGATAGAGACCTGCCTGTGTTCATTGTTTGCCATACGGGTAAGCGCAGACATAGGCTCACCCTGGCTGCCCGTGGTAACAATGACCATTTTGTCAGCAGGATACCTTGAGACCATTTCAATATCAACAAGCACTCCTTCGGGCACTTTGAGATAGCCCAGCTTTATGCCGATGCTGATAACATTGACCATGCTTCTGCCCGAAACAGCGACCTTTCTGCCCGTAGCAACAGCATTGTTGATTATCTGCTGTATCCTGTGGATATTTGAAGCGAATGTCGCAATAATAAGTCTTTTGCCCTCAGCCTGCGAGAACAGCTTTTCAAAGCTCTCGCCGACCTTGCGTTCACTCATTGTAAAGCCTTGTCTGTCGGCATTGGTGGAATCAGACATCAGTGCAAGAACTCCCCTGTTGCCAAGCTCGCCAAAACGCTGAAGATCTATGATCCCGCCTTCTATCGGCGTATAATCGACTTTAAAGTCACCCGTGTGGATAAGCACGCCTGCAGGCGTATGGATAGCCATGCCGACAGCATCGGGGATCGAGTGATTTACCCTGATGAACTCAACAGCCATGCATCCCAGCTTGACAGTCTGTCTTGGAGTCACTACATTCAGCTTAACATCAGAAAGCATACCGTGCTCTTCGAGCTTGCCTTCAACAAGTCCCAGGGTAAGCCTTGTACCATAGACAGGAACATTCATCTTTTTCAGAAAATACGGCAATCCGCCTATATGGTCCTCATGACCGTGGGTAAGAACGATACCCCTGAGCTTGTCAATATTCTTTTCAACATAGCTGTAATCGGGCAGAACAATATCCACTCCGAGAAGTTCGCTGTCAGGAAAAGCCATTCCGCAGTCAATGATAAGCATATCATTTGCACATTCTATAACGGTGCAGTTCTTTCCTATCTCGTTCAGACCTCCGAGAGGTATAATCTTTACGGGCGTTTTTCTGGAAGGTTCTCTCAGCTGTCTTGAACTGCCGGACTGCCTTAAAACAGACTTTCTGCTGCCCGAACCGCCTGATGAACCCTTATCAGCCAGACTTTTTGTAGTCCTTCTCTTTTTAGGTTCAGCCTTTGGCTGCTGCGAAGCAGACTTATCAGACCTGCTTCTTCTGTAAACTTTTCTTTTTGTATTTTCGTTATTACTCATTAAATCACACTGCCTTGCATCAGCAAAGCATACACTTCTCCTTTCGTTCATGAATTGAGCAATACTATGGTATCACAGCGCAAATAAGCGCTTTGAAGATAATTGAGTTAAGTTAAGATACCATTTATCGCCCTGATACGTACGCATAAATATCTAAATTACATTATACTCCAATACAGCTTTAATGTCAAGCGATTGAATAAATTCTTTTAAAATTACAAAAAAGCGCAAATAAAGGTTTTACGCTATCTTTGCCGATGATCTTTGCAAAGATTATTGGCTTTTGAGCAATTGATAATCATATTGCATCGTTTTTAAAAATACCCCCTTTTCAAAAGACGAAAAGTATGATATAATATTATCAAATCCAAATGAAGGAGGCGCTTCACATACAATGGCTGCTGATTTTATCGGGCTGAAGAAAAAAGCACTTGAAAAATACTTTTCTAAAATGAATCCCGAACAGCAAAAAGCTGTATTTAAAATTAACGGACCTCTCCTGATACTTGCGGGAGCAGGCAGCGGAAAGACCACCGTACTTATAAACAGAATAGCCAATATGATATATTTCGGAAACGCATACAACAGCGGTGAAGGCTACGGAAACTACACACAGCAGGAATGTGCTTTTCTTGAAGACTATATAAGCGGGAAAACTGACGATGCATCTGAATTATCTGAGATAGTCGGATATGAGACTGTCAAGCCCTGGAACATTCTTGCGATCACATTTACCAACAAAGCTGCAGGTGAGCTTAAAGAAAGACTGGCGGCTATGCTTGGCGAAGCAGGCGAAGGTGTCATGGCATCGACATTCCACTCTGCGTGCGTAAAGATACTAAGGCGTGAATGTGCTCAGCTTGGCTATTCAAGCAACTTTACTATCTACGATTCGGATGATTCGCAAAGGACTATAAAGACCATACTCAAAGATCTTGATATCCCCGATAAGATGTTTCCGCCTAAGGTGATACTCGGCGAAATATCCCGTCAGAAAGATCAGATGATAGATCATAAGCAGTATGAGATAAGCGCCGGCGGCGATTACCGACTGATGACTGTTGCAAAGGTCTATACAGAATATCAGCGCAGGCTGAAACTGGCAAATGCAATGGATTTTGATGATATAATCTTCAATACCGTCCGCCTGTTTGAAAATGATGCAGATGCGCTTGACCACTATCAGAATCTTTATAAATATATTATGGTCGATGAGTATCAGGACACTAACATGGCACAGTTCAGGCTTGTTCACCTGCTCGCTTCAAAAAACCATAATATATGCGTAGTCGGCGATGATGACCAGAGCATTTACAAGTTCAGAGGCGCTACTATCGAAAATATCCTCGGATTTGAAGATCAGTTCGGCTGTGATCCTCAGGCTGATGTTATCAGGCTTGAACAGAATTACAGATCAACGCAGAATATTCTTACCTGTGCTAACGAGCTTATCAAAAACAACACTGCAAGAAAAGGCAAAAATCTGTGGACGGATATGGGTGACGGCGAAAAGGTAGTTACATACAAAGCCGCAAGTGAAAAGAGCGAAGCCAAATTCATCGCAGACAGCATTCTCGATGCAGTCGGTGAAGGAGCTAAATATAACGACCATGCAGTCCTTTACAGGATAAATGCACAGTCCAACAGTATTGAGCGTGCTTTTATACAAAGCGGTATCCCATATAAAATATTCGGCGGTCTTAAATTCTATGACAGAAAAGAGATCAAGGATGTGCTCGCATATCTCCAGGTGATAAACAATCCAAGCGATATGCTAAGGCTGAGGCGAATTATAAACGAACCTAAACGAGGCATCGGCGATGCTACTGTTGCGCTGCTCGAACAAATATCTTCCGACCTCGGTGAAAACCCCGTTGAAGTTATGAAAAGCGCTGAGGATCTTGCTCCGATAGCTAAAAGAGCTAAACAGCTGACCGGCCTCGCAGATATGTTTGAAAGGCTTTCTGAGCTTTCACAGAGTTTGCCGCTGGAGGATCTTCTCGATGAACTGCTCGATGTCAGCGGATACTCGGCTTACCTTGAAACTCAGGGCGATGAAGGTGTTGCAAGACTTGAAAACATTGCGGAATTAAAAACAACTATGGCGCAATATGAAGAAGAAAACGAAGAACCTTCTCTCTCGGGTTTTCTGGAGCAGATCTCACTGTTCACCGACATTGACACTCTCGATCAGGAGCAGGACTATGTTGCACTTATGACGATGCACTCCGCAAAGGGTCTTGAATTCCCCACTGTATTTGTAGTGGGAATGGAAGAAAACCTGTTCCCTTCTTCAAGAAGCCTCGAAAGCGAGGAGGATATCGAAGAAGAACGCAGACTTGCTTATGTTGCGATGACACGAGCAAAGAAAAAGCTGATACTTACCCGTGCAGGCGAACGTATGCTTTACGGACACACCGACAGAAACAGAAAATCACGTTTTCTGCGTGAACTGCCTGCTGATTGCATTGAAAAGCAGCAGGAACAGGGGTTTTCATCGATGTACTCATCCTCACAAGGAGCAAACGAGTTCGGCACAGTACGCAGCATGACACTAAAGCAGCAGCTTGAACTGAAACGCTCTGAAAAGAGCACTTCAAGTAATACGGGCGCAGGTTTATCGTTTGCTTCGGGCGACAGGATAAGGCACAAGATATTTGGCGAAGGAACAGTACTTAACGCCACCCCGATGGGAAACGACACACTGCTTGAGATAGCTTTTGATTCAAAGGGCACTAAAAAAATAATGGCTAATTATGCCAAGATAACAAAAGCATAGCTTTTACGGCAAATATAAAGCGGATCGCTGAGAATAATCAGCAGTCCGCTTTTATTATTGCAAAAAGAAAAAAGCTGCACAGTAATTGCGCAGCTTTGATGTAACAATAAATAATTATCAGGCATTAACAATCCAAGCAAAATGAATGCATCAGATAATGTCATCTTCCTGATTAGGAATGTTGAGCTGTTTCTTGGGAACACGCTTGATAGGATCATATACCCACTTTTTGCATGAATAATCTGCATCTACAAGTCCCTGTTTTTCACACAGCACCTTATTTCCTTCTCTTGAACGGTTACCGAACACGCAGTAGGAGCATGATGGATCGATACCGTTTCCAAAATACTGTTTCTTTGCCATTTGCACGCAACTCCTTTATATCAAATGATAAAACCTTGTTTTCATAATTATAACACAGTCACCTTGAAATTTCTACCCCCTTTTTTATTTCCAACATAAAAATCATTAAAATTAGACAAATCGAGGGTATAAAATTGTACACTTTAACGAAAACTGATTGATCGTAAGAAGCTGCTTCCAGTGCCTTAGGCAATAATTGCTTTGATACCCATAAGCAGTTCAGTCCGCTTAACACCGCTGCAACTGGTCTTGAAAGCAGAAAAGGTAAAAACGGGAACCGTTGACCGACCATTGCATAGACCTGAAGCAGCACGCATATTCCGCCAAAGCTGCATATCGCACAAATATATGGCAGCAAATATAGCGGAGGTCTTTTCAGTATTGTGATATCCGTTATCTCAAAAAGCGAAGCTATAATATCTCTTTTACTGCCAAAAAGTTCAAAAAAGCCTGTTTGTCTGAGAACACAGGTAAATGCCGAGAAGAATATTATCATCGCACAGACAAGAAAAAGCGATCTTCCTGCCGAGATCACACAATCAGTAAGATATTCCGGCTTAAAAGTGATTTTCGCTCTATCCTTGCTCACCTCAGGTCTGAACAGCCTGCACACAACAAACGCTATGATAAGGTTTGAAAGAAAGCATGATAAGAATACAATCAGCCCTATCCTTACGCTTCCATAAAGTGAAAGACCTATGACCGATGATAAAAAAGAAGGTCCTGCGCCGAAACAGCAGCAAATCATGATCTGCGCCGATGATCTGTTTATTCTGCCTTCATCAATAAGCTCTGAAAGTAACCTTGCCCCGATCGGATAACCCGCTATGTTAGAGATGAGAAAAATACTGAAAAGCTCCTGCGGCATCTTTAAAACACGCTTTGATAACAAAACAAACGGCTTTGACAATAACGAATAAATGCCGCTTTTTATAATAATACCCGAAAGTGCCATAAAAACAAACAGCGCAGGTATCACAACATTCAGGCATCTTTCGACCGATACTTTCACTGCCCTGCCCACCTGCTCGGAATATATGATAAGCATAATACCAAAAGCTGATAGCATTAAAGAGTATATTACAAGCAGCGCACTGTTCTTATATGTTTTCATTCCAATTTCTCCTTTTAGTTGTTTATATCCATGTATATGTCCTGATCAAGTTCAATATAATTCAACATAGGACAAAATGCAAAAAGATAATAAAGGAGATAAAACTATGAAAACTCACAACACCCGTCTTGGATTTGTTGGTAAGGTGAAGGATTTTGCCTACCTGAGCTCTTTTGTAACGATAAGGAACAACACCTCAGTGTTGGTGGAAAACTGCAGCAGGATATGTGAATGCTCTGATATAATGGTCAAAGTCAGCACAGATGAATACTACATTGAAATATGGGGAAATATGCTTGATGTAAGCCAGTTTTCTCAGGATTGTGTAGATATCAGCGGTGTTATCGACTCTGTCAAGCTGATATCAAAGAAATTCAGAGAAAGAAAGCAGGATATATGAAGCATTTTAATCTAAGCCACTTCCCGTTTCTTAAACGAAAATACAGTATCATCGGAGAAAACACGTCAAAGCTGTTAGCTTACCTTACCAAAACACAGCTTGGCATAAACGAGCTAAAACAAGAAAATGATTGCATTGAACTGACAGTACCGTTTTATAATTCAAGGCAGCTGGAAAAAATATGCGACTCACTTGGACTTAACGCTAAGATCATTAACGAGGGCGATCTGCTAAAACTCACAAAAAGGATACTTGGCAGACCGGGACTGATAATCGGCTTTCTTATATTCGGGCTTATCATTCTGTACCTTAAAGATGTGGTTCTAAGAATAGATATAATCAACGAAGACAAGCAAATACAGGAAAGAATAATACACGTTCTCGATGAAGAAGGTGTAAAAGCAGGTACATATATCCCAAGCATCGAACTTGTAAAAGTGGAAAGAGCATTAAAGCAGCGAGTTGAAGGCATAAGCTGGGCAGGAATCACAAGGAAAGGCAACTCGCTGATAATAGATGTAATCGAAACTATTCCAAAAGAAAAAGGCAGTTACAGCAGATTTCCTACAAATCTTGTGGCAAAGGAAAATGCAACAGTAGATAAAGTACTGCTGCTTGACGGACAGCTTAAAGTAATAAAAGGCAGCGGTGTGCGAAAAGGCGATATAATCATTAGCGGTGCAATTGAAACCGAAGAGCCGCAGCCGAAGGAAGATAAAGAAGCAAAACAAACAAAAGTCAGATATACCAGAGCAATGGGTACTGTTGAGGGAACATTTGAAAGAACTGTGGTTTTTGAGCAAAAATACGATGATGTGATAAAGGTAAAAACAGGTCAGCAGGTCAAGCAAAGGTATTTCAGCTTATTTTCAGCAGATATCCCGCTATTCTTCAAACAAAAAACAGGTGATTACTATTCGGAAATTGAATCAGCTTACCCTGAGATAGCAGGCATAACGCTTCCCTTTGGTTTAAAAACGCTGGTGCTTGATGAATATGACCGAAGACCTGTTCATTATTCTGATAAAGAGGCGCTGGAACTCTGCATGAAACAAGCAGAAAGATACGAAAAGAATTATCTTGAGGAATATGAGATAAAAGAAAAGAATATAGAGAAAAGCTCGGACAAAAACAGCAGCAAGATAACCGTAAAATACATATTGTACGGCAATATATGTGAAGAAGCCGCATTTTTTATAAAAAAATAGAAAAATTCTGTTCAAAATGTACGATTTTTTGTTGCAATTGAAATT
>OCTX011936090.1_pt1 | contig 11841 bp, 8 predicted proteins | sample 1539691 | NCBI WGS metagenome assembly OCTX01 (sample SAMN02144231, study PRJEB22623) | gut metagenome | biome: sheep rumen | host: Ovis aries | place: New Zealand
CTGTGCGGAAGCTGTCTCTTCGGCGGGAGACTCGGCGGCTTTCTTTTTGCGGCCGCGCTTTGCAGGAGCCTTGGGCTCTTCTTTTGCCGGAACTTCTTCGGCCTTGGGCTCTGCTGCCGGTTTTTCTGCCTGGACCTGCTGTGAGGGGACGGGAGCCTTTTCCTTTGCGGGACGGCCCCTTCTGCTCTTGGGCTTTGCTTCTGCCGTCACGTTCCCGGCGTCACCGGCCTCCTGAGGTTTCTCTTCTACGGGCTTGGGCTCCGGAGTCTTGTTTTTGCGGGGGCGGCCCCTGCGGGGCTTTTCCGGTATGGGTTTGAGAGATTCGGCCTTGGCCTCGGCGTCGAGTACCGCATAGCCCAAATCCTCCGTCGATGTATGCTTGTTGAACTTGATATTGAGCTCTTTTGCCAGCGCCTCGAGCTGTTCCCGGCTCATTGCACTGAGCTCTGCGAGTTTATGTGTCATGTTGAAAATAAGGGAGAAGTGTTTAGTTGAACGTGCAAATATAAGAATTATTTCTTAATTTCGCGATATGAAAAAAATATTGCTGATTGTTCTCCGGGCCTTCGCCGCAGTGCTGCTTCTTGCCGCCGCGGTGATAACAATATTTTCCGTCTCTCCGATATACAGATTCTCCAAGCCCAAGCCATTTTCCGGCCCCGACATTTACAATCCTTACCAGGGAATATCCGGCAGCTGGAAGCGCGCCAGCTTCCACACCCATACCAAGGTGGACAACATTCTCAACGAATGCCCCGAATACCCCGACAAGGTCTTGTCCGATTACCGCAAGCTCGGGTACGACATCGTGACCTTCTCAAACCACAACCTGCTTACGCCGCATCCAACGGACAGCACCCTGCAGGTCGACGTCTACGAGCACGGCTACAGCATCTCAAAGTTCCACAAGCTCGTGTTCAATCCGGGCCGGATGCACCTGTTCGACCACATCCTGCCCGTCCTGGCTTCCCAGAAGCAGTGGCAGTACGATTACCTGGGGCGCGACGCCGACTTCGTGATGATGAATCACCCCGACCGCACGCTCTTCACGACGTCCCGCACCATGCGCCTGCTCACCGGTTACCGTTTCATTGAAGGCGAGTGCGGCTACGACACGGGGCTCATACACTGGGACGAGGGATTGAGCGCCGGGCATTATTCCTATAACCTGCTGTCCGACGATTGTCACGATACGGGCAATCACCGCAAGGTGGCGCGCCGCTGCACGTGGATCGACACCCCGGGTGCGCGTTATGAGGACATAGCCCCTGCTCTCGGCGCAGGGCGCTTCTATTCCATGCGCATCCCTGATTTCGGCGACGGCGACTGGCAGGTCAAGTACAGGGAGAACGCCAATCTGCCGTCCATCAAGGATATAGGCGTCCGTTCGGATACCTTGTTCATCTCCCTTTCTGCTCCGGCCCGCATAGTGGCGACAGGACAGGACCGCTCTGTCCTTGCCGAGACCACCGGTACGGAAATGACCTATGTGATGCGCGCCGGGGATCCGTACGTACGCTTTACCGCATACTTCGACAACGGCGTCAACATTTATTCCAATGCCTTCGCCCGTTACAATGCTCGCATAAGCGACTCGCCCTATGTGGTGAGTCCGCACAAGGTCAACGTTGCGCTGACGGTTTTATTCAACCTGGGGCTCCTGGGACTGCTGCTCCTCGAGCTCGCCTGCCTGAAGTTTGTCTTGACGCACAAAAAAAAGAAATCCAGGCCTACGGTAGAGCAGCTCCGCTTCCGGGGCATCGTTCCTTAGCCTTTCGGCGTTCCCCGGCTCGTCTTTCAGCACGAAGTAGCAGGGCTTGTCGATAGGGCCCCTGCACAGCCATTCGAAGTCGTCGCAGCTGTTCTGCGGCTGCCTGAGCGTATAGAAATACTGCGCGTAGCTCTTGAAATAGGCAGGCTGCACATAGCAGTCCTCTCCCTGCCGCTGGACGTAAAAGTCTACGGCAGACGCCTGGCTGTACTTTTCCACCTCCGGCACTGCGCAGATGATGGCGGTAAGGGCGAAGGTGAGGTGGGCGAATGCGAGCGGGACGAAAGCCCGCATCGAGGGACGGCGGCGGAAGGCCAGGCAGAACCATACCGTACCTGCAATCAGTATCAGTCCGACGAAAGGCTCGAATCCGTGCCACTGGCTGCTCGCTTCCATGCAGCTTACGGCGAACGGGTCCTTGACCAGCGGGATTATGCGCTCCTTGAAAGAATCGAAAAGGGTAAGCGCCGTGAGCACGATGCCGAAACCGCTGGCGAATACTGTCAGCAGGATTCTCTGCCAGCGCCTCAGGACAAGGCTTCCGTCCAGCATGCGCGAAACGGCCCAGGCCGCAATGAAGGTGATGGGGAAGTAGCAGAAAGACGAATAATGGACGATCTTGGTGCGGACGATCGTAAACAGGATGAGCACTACCCAGAACGAAACGCACATCCATTGAAGGAGCCCTCTCGTACGCTCGTCTGGCTCCGATGCAGCCGCTCCTTTCCTGAAAGCCGACAGGGCGAAGACCGAGGCCGGCGTCACGCCAATTAGAAGAATGACGAAATGGTACAGAAGGAATCCTCCGTGACCGGCGTCCTTTGTCTCGAACAGGCGTATCTGGTACAGGATGAAATCCTCGATTACGTCAGCGTGCCCGGATAACGCGAGGGCGATGAACCACGACCCTCCGACCAGAAAGAAGAGTACGAAAAACACGGCGACGTCCCTCCAACTGAAGGCAAATCGGAAACGCTTGATTATCAGCCAAACGCCGGCCGTAAGACAGAAAATCAGGAAACCTACCGGCCCTTTGGTCATTACCGCAAGGCCATTGAAAATGCCGCTGAGTGCCGCATGCCTTGGACGGAGCGGCCCGGCGGACGGGTCGGCATATCTGGAGAAGAAGTAAATCGCAAGGAAGATGAAGAGGTTGAACCAGGGGTCGATTATTCCCGACTTGAAGTAAAAGAAAGGCAGGAACGATATGCAGTACAGCAGGGCCCACAGTATGCCCAGGCGCTCGCCCCCGGTTTTCCTGCCTATGTTGAACAGTACCAGCAGGGTAAGTATTCCGGCGATGGTGTTGGGGAAGCGGGCTGCGAATTCTCCGACGCCGAACAGCTTCATGCTCAGTGCCTGCATCCAGATGAACAGGGGAGGCTTCTCCCAGAAGGATTCGAAGTTTATCCTGACGTTGAACCAGTCACCGGTGACGAGCATTTCGCGGGCGGATTCAGCGAAGTTGATTTCATCCCAGTCGAACAGTCTTACGCCGCCTATTCCGGGAATGAACAGGAGCGCACCTGCTACCGCAATCAGCAGGTTGATCAGCACGGAGCGTTTCATTTGCGGAAGAGTATGAATTTCTTTGCGTTGAAGTTCCAGAGGAAAACCAGCATGCTGGCTATGAGCTTGGCGAGCAGGTAGAAAAGGCCGAGAGTGTCTGCGAGAATCCACATGAGAAGTTCCGTGAGGCCGAGGCCTACGAGGCCTATGCTCAGGAATATGAGGGCTTCCACGGTTTTGCTCTTGAAGTGCCTGGAATCAAATACCCAGTGGGTGCTGAGGATGTATGTGACAAGCAGGCCGGCGAGGAAGGCTATGGCCGTCCATACCAGCAGCAAATCTTCCCCGAAGACCTCGGTGAGTATGGTCAGTATGAGGAAATCGACGATAGTTGCGCTGAAACCGGAAATGCCGTAGCGCATCAGCTGTATCCAAAGGTTGCCGGTGTGCTCCTTGAACAGGGACCGAATGCTCTTCTTGCTCATCTGGGCGGGAACAGTTTGGAGCGCAGCAGATGCCACTTGCACAAGCGGTAGGTAAGCGAAACCCTGAGCACGCCAAGCCCGTAGACGGTGCTTCGGGCGAGATTGATGGACGAAGCCTCGGGAAAATACTTTGTGGGGCAGGTGACTTCTCCGATATGGAAACCCGCCCAGAATATCTGGGCAGCCATTTCGTTGTCGAAGATAAAGTCGTCCGAGCAGCGCTCGAAGTCGACAGCCCTAAGGACGTCGGCGCTGAAAGCGCGGTATCCGGTGTGGTATTCGGAGAGTTTCTCTCCGAGCAGTATGTTCTGGGTGAAGGTCAGGAACCGGTTTGATACGTACTTGACAAGCGGCATCCCTCCCCGCAGCGCCCCGCCCCCGAGAATACGGGAGCCGAAAACCACCGGATAGACTCCGTTTGCAATGATGTAAGCCATCGATTCTATGAGCTTCGGGGTGTACTGGTAATCGGGGTGGAGCATGATGACGATGTCGGCTCCAAGCTCCAGTGCCCGCTTGTAGCAGGTCTTCTGGTTGGCTCCGTATCCCTTGTTCTCGGGATGTACGAGAACCTCCGCAATGCCGAGCTCGCGCGCTGCCGCAACGGTGCCGTCGCTGCTGTGGTCGTCGGTGAGTATCACCTCGTCGACGATGTCCATGGGGACCTCGTCAAGCGTGAGGCGCAGCGTTTTTTCCGCATTGTATGCGGGCATCACCACTATTATCTTCTTCCCGTGTATCATGTCAGTTGTCCCAGTAACTGCTGCTCTTCTTGAGCTGGAGGATGTCTGCAAGCGCGGCAGCGTTGGCTGCAATGCGGAACTGGTAGGATGCCCAGGTGCCCGTAGGTACCCAGGACACGGAGATGTTGAAGCAGTGCAGGTCGTATGTGAAGCTGAACTGCGTCGTCGTCAGTTTCATTGCCTGAAGGTCGAATCCGGAACTGGCGTTGATGCTCAGTCGCGGAGTAAGCTTGATGTTGCCGCTGGCCTGCAGCGTCTGGGTTATGTTGTTGGTGCTGCTGAGCACTCCCTCTTCGTCCATGGTGTACCGTTTGCTGCAGCTGAAGGAGTAGCTGAGGTTGAGCGACCAGGGTACGTCGGGATTGGTGTAGTAGAGCCAGCCTCCGGGAATGTACTCGCCGGTAACGGGGTGGGTGAAATACCGCTGGTAGTAGCTTGCCGCGCCGTTTATCGTTGAACCGTTTCCGCGGCCGTTGGGGTCCTTGTTGCCGTCGTTGCCGTTTATCTTGCCGTCTCCGGAGATGGAATAGGATGCCGAGGCCGATACGTTGCTGAGCCTGAGGAGTCCCTGTCCCTGGGTTACGGCGAACTTGGATATTCTCTTGCCTCCCGCTCCGATGGCGTAAGGGTCGAATCCGGCGTTGGCGCTGATGGTAATCTTGTTGAACAGGGACGTGGACATGGACAGGTTGACGTTGTTCATCTTGAGAGAGTCAGCCAGGAAATTGTATCCGGTGGTGATGTTCAACTGGTCTATGAGCTTGATTTTCTTGGTGCCGGTGCCGGTGGTGTCGGCGAAATCCCGTACCTTGGCCTCCAGGTTGTTGCCTATGGAGATGTTGGCCGTGGCGGACTTGCCCTTGCCCGGAGGAGCGTTGAGGCTGCCCTGGTAAATGTTGTAGTCGTAGGTCTTCTCGTTGCCGTTGATGTCTGTGTAAGTGAGTGTGCGGTAACCGTTTGCATAGGTGCCGAGCTCAGGCGACAGGTTCATGGAGACGGAAGGGGAGATGACGTGGCGTATTGCCTGCACCTTGCTGAAGTTCCCGAACTGGTACATTCCGTAGAGGCGGGTGCTCATGGCAACGGAGCCCGAATACCTCTGGGTGATGCCGAAGGTGTTGAACTGAGTGCTCGGCTGCTCCTCGACCTTGTCCGTCTCTGGATTGTAGGCGTATTCCTTCTTGCGGAACTGCCAGCTCATGGCGTAGGATACGGACGGGTTGACGTTGAGGTACTTGAGTATCTGGAAGTTGGGCAGACCGATGCTGAAGTTGTGGTTCATGCCGTTCTGGAACTTGTCCAGGAAGCCCTCCTGCCCGAATTCGGATGCCTTGAAGTTGATTTTGTTCTGCAGGCTGGTGTTGTATCCGATGGAGATTTTCTCGTAGAACCTTTCCTTGCCCACGCGGACCTTGCGCTTGAAGGGGTAAAAGGTGCTGACCGACAGTGTGATGTTAGGCAGGGTGAAGGCATAGGACGAGTCCCTGGAACTCTGGGAGTGCAGGGCGTTGACGCTGAGGTTGACCTTGCCGTTCCAGTTCTTGGCATAGGAAATGGACGATGAAATCTGGTTCTGCAGGGCCTCGTTTACGCTGCGGGAGTTGTATTTGTTGTTGCCCGGGGACGAGAAGTTCACCGAGGCGCTGAAAGACGTACCGGGGTGAGCCTTGGGGTCCTGCGAGTGGGACCATTTGACGGAGAAGTTGTCGAAGGCGTTGAAGTCCGGGGTCTCAGGCTCGCCGGTCTGGTCGTGGGAATAGGTGAAGCCGAAACTGCCGGTGAACTTGTATTTGACCATATACCGGGAGTTTACGTTCACCGCCCAGGAGCCCAGGGTGTAGTAGTCTCCGGTGAGAGACAGGTCGAGATAGTCGCCGAAGACGAAATACATTCCGGCATCCCGCATGTAGAAACCTCGGGCGTTCTCTTCTCCGAAATTCGGCATGAGGAGGCCGGTGGCCCTTTCCGGGCGCTTCGGAATGAATCCGAACGGCAGGCCGACAAAAGGCAGCTTGACATCTTCCACGACGAGGTAGGCGGGACCGAACACGGTCTTCTGCGAAGGCTTCGTCATGACCTTGGCGGCAGTGAGTGCCAGGTAGTAGTGCGGATTGTCCATGTCGCACACGGTGTATTTGCCCTCGGTCATGTTGATGCTCTGGTCGGGCATCATCTTGACCTTTCCGCCGTGCATTATGGCGTTGTCCTCGTTGGTAATTATGTTCTTGATGGAGGATTTCTTGGTGTTGAAATTGTATTTCACCTCGTCCATGTTGTAGGTCTTGCCCTTCTGGGTCATGACCGGACGGCCGATCCACTCGTCCTTCAGGGAATCGTATACTCCCTTCGCGAACACGGTGCCGGTGTTCATGTCGTACTGCATGTAGGCGGCGGTGAGCTTCATGTCCTGATACTCGACGGACACGTCCCCGTAATAGTAGATGAGCCTGTGGCCGTCGGAGAACACTTCTACGATGGAGTCCTTGGCTGCGGAAAATGCAGGAACCTCAAGCGAACTCTTGCTGCGGAGTTCCGCGGAGTCGCGGCGGTGTATGGAATCGGCGACGTGAATGGAATCGCGGCGGGCGAGCGCGGCCGAGTCGAGCTCGACCTTGCGTACCGTCTTTGGTACGGCACTGCTGAAAACCTGTCTGGGACCTCTCCGGCCGACCGTCTGGGCGTCCAGAGTGGCAAAGGACAGGAGCAGCAGGAGCCCCGCGTAAACCAATCGCCTGAATGTGTTCAATTTAATATTTTTTTTATTAAATTTGCAATCTACAAAAGTAACACTATTTTTTGAAACGCGCAATTTACTTGCTCCTTGCCGCCCTTCTGACGGCTATTCCGGCAGGAGCGCAGAACTTCAGCCTGTCGACTGTCGTGATTGACCCTGGTCACGGCGGTACAGACCCGGGCGCCGTCAGTCGAGACGGCAAAAATTACGAAAAGTCATTCACTCTCGACATCGCAAAAAAGCTAGCCGGGAAAATCAAGGCCGAATGTCCGGGGGTAAAGGCCATCCTCACCCGCGACAGGGACAGGAGCGTTGCTCTCAATGACCGTGCCGCAATTGCGAACCGGGCGGGAGCCGACCTGTTTATTTCCATCCATATCAACTCTGCGGCCTCGACTTCACCCAACGGCTATTCCGTTCACGTGCTCGGCAAATCGTCCAACAAGAACCGCGACCTCTTTGCGTACAACATGGACGTGTGCAAGCGTGAGAACTCCGTAATCCTGCTCGAAGACGACTATTCCACGACTTACCAGGGCTTCGACCCGTCCGACCCGGAGTCGTTCATCTTCCTGCAGCTCATGCAGAATTCCAATCTGGAGCAGAGCCTCTCTTTTGCCGAAATCGTAGCCGACAATCTCAAGGGCGGCCCGATTCCGACCGGGCGCGGTATCTGGCAGGACCCTTTCCTGGTCCTATGGCGTACGGCCATGCCTGCCGTTCTCATAGAACTTGGGTTCATATCCAATTCTTCCGACCTCAAAGTCCTCTGCAACGAGGATGACAGGGACAAGATTGCCTCCCGCCTGTGCAAGGCGTTCAAGAAATACAAGGATCTTTACGACGGCACCATGGTGCTGGACGGCGGACATTCCGGGACCGAGGTAAAGAAAGAGCCCGAGGTCAAGAAGGAACCCGAAGTCAAAAAAGAGCCCGAGGTCAAGAAGGAGCCTGAAGTAAAAAAGGAACCGGAGGTTAAAAAGGAGCCCGAAGTGAAGAAAGAGCCGGAAGCAAAGAAGGAGCCGGCTAAGGATTCCGGCGGGCAGGCTGCCGGGAAGGAGGGCGTGCGCTACGGAGTCCAGATATTCGCCGGGGCCAACCTTCTCAAGTCGTCCGACAAGGCCTTCTTGGGGTATACTCCTTTTATTTATAACAACGGCAAGGTTTACAAATACATAATAGGAGTCGAGGAATCCATCGAGCTCACCCGGGAACATCTTCCTCTTATCAGAAAAAAATATCCTGAAGCATTTTTGGTAAAAATTGACGGCGATACTGTTTCCATTACGAAATAGCAATTATTCCGATGTGGTTTTTTAGTGTTTCGAATATGCTATAGGGCATATTTTCCCGAAAATGCTTAAAATGGAAAAAGTCTAATTTAAAAATATAATGAATTATACGCATTTATGTTTTATGCGTTCCTGTAATATGCTGATAATTAGGTTTTTATAAATTAAGCGTTTCCGATTTCCATCCTCATTATTTAGGAGATAAAAACTAAAAAAACAATACCAAAAAGATTTTTTTTTAACTTTTTTTTCAACCACTTTTGCATTCGCTCCTCCTTTTTCGGCGGGGCGTTTGCTGTCAAATGAACGATAACGAAAGACATATCAGCGTCTGGAACCATTTCCTCAAGATGGTAGCCGATATCGTGGAACCCCAGAAGTTCCAGAATTGGTTCACCAAGGTGCGTCCCGTGTCGCTGGTTGATTCCACCCTCACGGTGGAGGTCCCTTCCGACTTCGTTCGCGAGTATCTCGAGACTTTCTACCTGGACGTCATCAAAAAGACCCTCAAGAGGGTCATTGGTGCGGATGCCAAGCTCATATATCTGGTACGCGCAGTCCAGAGCCAGCCAGCGCTCAAGATACCGGCAGCACCGGGCACCATCCCCGTCAACCGTGAGGTCAGCATTCCCACTCCTCCCGTTGGGGCGCCCAGCCCGTTCGCCTATCCCGGACTGCAGAAGGTGCGTATCAACCCCAACCTCAATCCTGTCTATTGCTTCACCAACTTCATAGTGGGGGAGTGCAACAAGATGGGTTATACGGCAGGTACCGCCATTGCAGGCGCTCCGGGCAAGACGTCCTTCAATCCTTTGTTCATCTTCGGCGGCCCCGGTCTTGGCAAGACGCATCTGGCACAGGCCATAGGCATAGCCGTTCACGACCGTTTCCCCGAGCTTGTGGTGCGTTACCTCACCGGTCACGACTTCAAGATGCAGTTCGTCGATGCGGTCAACGTCAAGAACAAGCTCAACGACTTCCTCGCGCTTTACAAGAAGATAGACGTGCTTATAGTGGACGACATCCAGGATCTGCAGAGCCCCGGTGCCCAGAGTGCGTTCTTCAGCATATTCAACTACCTGCACCAGAGCGGCAAGCAGCTTATCTTCACCTCCGACCGCGCCCCTGTGGACCTGGAGAATTTCGAGGAGAGGCTTCTGTCCCGCTTCAAGTGGGGCCTGTCCGTGGAGTTGCTCCACCCCGACTACAACACCCGCCTGCAGATGCTTCAGGCTCTCTGCCGCAGGGAAGGGGTTGCAATCGGGCCCGAGGTGCTCGAGTATCTCGCAACCAATATCAAGACCAATTTCCGTGAACTCGAGGGTGCATTCCTGTCGGTAATGGCGTATGCGACGTCCAATCATGCCGAGAATTCCGTGGAACTTGCAGCCAAGGTGACGGAGAAGATAGTGAGCAATCCGGCCAGGGAACTGAGCATCGGCAAGGTGCAGTCGAGCGTCTGCGAATATTTCGGAATCAGCCCCGAGGACCTCGTTTCCCGTTCCCGCAAGCGCCAGATTGTCCAGGCAAGGCAGATTTCCATGTACCTCTGCCGTACCCTGCTTCCCAACTGCTCCCTTTCCACCATCGGAGCAGAGACCGGCGGCAAGGACCACGCCACCGTGCTGCACTCCTGCAATATCGTCAGCGATATGATGACCACCGACCGCGTATTCCGCAAATACGTGTCCGACCTCGAGTCCATGCTCTCTCCTGCAGAGTAATAACCTTTAACCACAACAATATGCAATCCGAGCGAGTTCTTGATATCTTCAAGGAGATTACAACCATTCCCCGCGAGTCCGGCCATGAAGGGCCGGTCACCGACTGGCTCTGCCGCTGGGCGCAGTCGCATTCCCTTTCCTTCAAACGCGATGAAATCGGCAATGTGCTGATTACGCGGCAGGCCGCACCCGGCAAGGAGTCCGTACCCACCGTAGTCCTTCAGGCACACCAGGATATGGTGTGCGAGAAAGTTGCCGGCTCGAAGCACGATTTCCGGAAGGACCCCATACCTTACGTCATAGAAGACGGATGGATGATTTCCAAGGAAACGACGCTCGGTGCCGACGACGGAATTGGAATAGCAGCCTGTCTGGCTCTTCTTGAGGACCCTGCACCTACCGGCAAGGTGGAATGCCTTTTCACCATTTCTGAAGAAACCGGCATGGACGGCGCCGAGGCGCTTCAGAGCGGCTTCTTTACCGGCAAGACCCTGATAAACCTCGATTCCGAGGACGAGGGGCAGCTCTTCATCGGCTGCGCCGGCGGTCTCAATACTAACATTCGCTTCCGCGTACGCCGCGAGGATGCTGTACGTGGCCGCAAATACGTGCGTCTCAACATCGGAGGCGGCATCGGCGGCCACAGCGGCGACGACATCAACAAGGGACGTGCAAATGCGGTCCAGCTCATGGCCCGCTTCCTTTATGGCGAGCTCGGACTGACGTTCCGCCTCGTGAGCATTGACGGCGGCGGCAAGCCCAACGCCATCGCCCGCGAGTGCAGCGCCGTGGTATGCGTGACCGACGCCGACAAGCTTGCAAAGGACTTTTCCGCTTTCGCGCAGGATGTGCGCGAAGAATTCCACGTCACTGACCCTGGTCTCGTGTTCACCGCGGAACCGGAAGCCAAAAAGCTTCAGCCCATGTCGCGCCCTGCAACGGAGCGTGTCGTCTGTTCGCTCTTCTCGGCTCCCCACGGAGTGCAGGCCATGAGCCAAGATATACCGGGCCTTGTCCAGACCTCCACCAACCTGGCGAGCGTGCGTACCCATGCCGACAAGGGTCTCGTGGAGATAGTCACGAGCCAGCGCAGTTCAGCGACCAGCGAGCGCCGCGCCATTGCAGCAAAGGTGCGCGCCTGCTTCGAAGGCTTTGGCGCGAAGGTTCGTCACATGTATGAGTATCCCGGGTGGAATCCCGACGTCAATTCGCCTATCCTGGCCCGCAGCGTCGAGTCGTACAGGCGCCTGTTCTCGCAGGAGCCGGAGGTCAAAGCCATTCATGCCGGCCTGGAGTGCGGTCTTTTCCTGCAGAAATTCCCCGGACTGGACATGATTTCCTTCGGTCCTACCCTCCGCGGAGTGCATGCTCCGGGAGAGAAGCTCGAGCTCGCATCCATGGACAAGTTCGTCGCGCTTCTTGACGATATCGTGCGTAATCTCAGTTAGCCATGCTTGTAGCCCCTTCGCTTCTGGCTGCGGATTTTCTGCACCTCGGTTCCGAACTCGACATGCTCAACGCGGCTGCCGACTGGATACACCTGGACGTGATGGACGGTACGCTTGTGCCCAACATCTCGTTCG
>OCTX012130303.1_pt1 | contig 11841 bp, 9 predicted proteins | sample 1539691 | NCBI WGS metagenome assembly OCTX01 (sample SAMN02144231, study PRJEB22623) | gut metagenome | biome: sheep rumen | host: Ovis aries | place: New Zealand
GGAATTAGTTCTATTATCTTTTGTCAAGTTAATCTGACTCTTGTAGAAAGGAATATATGTCGTTTTTGCACATGCCGTCAACATGAAAACGGCAACGAGAACATAAATAATCTGTTTCATAACTGTTTTATTTTTTACAAATCTTCTCCATTAGGTTTGTTATATTCATTGTCATAAAACTAAACATGAAAAAAGCGTGGTAACTTTAATTGTCCAGATTTCCGATGTGGATAACTTCGTAACGCTCTCCGTTCTAAAATAATTGTCCTCAAAGAGGTCACCACCTCCGTACGGACAATGCAAATTTATAAAAATTATATCACTTCACTCGTCCCCAAAGGAATAAATCAGAAATATTTTTTCTGCCATAAGGAAAAACACTTCATATACATATTTAAATATGACCTTGCGGATGCCGCAAAGAATTATATCCCGATATCCAGTTTTTTTCATCGCGATGAAAATATTTTTTTATCGCGATGAAATTTATTTTTCTACGCGATAAAAAAATTACCCTTCCCACAGATGGCTGTATGGCACATCTCGGGAAAGGGCAAAAATCAGTATGACAATCGCACCAAAAAAATGCAAAGATGCGACTGCGAGAAAGACGGCGATTACTTGTTGAACTCGAACTGCTCCAGTTTGAGCGTGCCACATTCGTTTATGATACCGACATATTGCTTAAACTCCTCCGTAGCGGAGTGTTTGTCCAATGATGCCTGGTCTGCCCAGGTCTCACAAATCATAAACACATCAGGGCGCGTGCCGCTGGCAAAAACATCGTAGGCGATATTGCCCTCGTGTGTGAGAGATTTTTCCGTCAAAGCGACAGCCGCAGCCAACGCTTTCTCAAAAAGGCTTTTATCTTTAGCCTGAAAGAAACAATTTAATCTTAACATAACTGATAAATAATAAATCTGATTAGAGATGGAATTACAATACAAAAATACAAATTTTATGGTGTCAGTTGCTGGATAAAATGCTAATTTTGTAATAAAATCAGAAACAAGTCAATAATGAACCGCATCATTACCATATTAATAATGCACGTGGTACTCTTGGGAACAGCCTTCGCCCAGAAAGCACCAATAGATTTACTGAAGCAAAACTCAAAATTTGACAAGATAGGCAGAGTCATCGTCAAGGGCAACACCATTGACATTATCTCGTTGAATTTCAGCAGGAGCGGTGTCGCCTTCCGGGGAGACTATAACCTGGACGGCTACAACAGACTGGAGTTTACCGTCACCAACAAGGATGCCAAATACCCCCTGCAACTCATTGCAGCCATAAAAAACAGCGACACGACCTTCAGAGAACCCGTAAAGGGGATTCACAACAGGAAATACACCATACAACCCGGCGAGAGGCGGAAAATAGTTTTTGACTTCATCCCTGCCTTACCGCATCCGGAAGTGGCCGGTGACTTCAGACTCATGCGCAACAACCCCTACTCGCTCCTGACAAAGTCATACTGCTATGACGTGGACTTAAACAGCATCACCATGGTGGAGATAACCAGTTCCAGAGGAACACGCAAAGGGCAACGCTGGAGCCTGGAGAGTCCGCAGATACTCACAGGAAAACTGAAGCCGCTGCCCGAACCCATGACAAGAGGCAAGGAGGATTTTTTCCCATTCATAGATCAGTACGGGCAATTCAAATATCTGGATTGGAAGAACAAGATACACAAAGACACGGACTTCAAAGCAGCAATAGAAACCGAGCATAAAGACCTTGCAGCCCACCCGGGCGCAAAGGACTGGAGCAAATACGGCGGCTACAAGAAAGGGCCGAAACTTAAGGCGACAGGCCATTTCAGGATACAGAAAGTAGACGGCAAGTGGTGGATGGTAGACCCTGAGGGCTATCTGTTCTGGAGCAACGGCGTGGTCAGAGTGACATCCTCGTCGGCCGTGACACCCCTGCAGGGAGAGTCACTGGAAAACCGCCGCCACTATTTTGAGGATATGCCGACAGAAGGAACACCTTTTGCACAATTCTACAGGACACACGACGCGCTGCTGAAGCCCTACTACACCGCCAGAGGGATAGACTCCACCTATGACTTCTCCTCCGCCAACTGCTACCGCAAATACGGCAAAAACTACAAACAGATTTTCGCAGAAATGGCGCACAGACGTTTAAAGAGCTGGGGACTGAACACCATAGCCAACTCCTCAGACAAAGACATCTGCCTGATGGACAAAACCCCTTATATAGACCGCTTTGAGGTAGTCAGCAGGCCACTTGAGGGCACTTCGGGCTGGTGGCCTTTTATGGACCCATATGACGACAGTTTCAACGCTTCACTGAAAGCGCAGTTTGAATCACGCCAACGCGAAGTACAGGATCCGTGGTGCCTCGGACTGTTTGTCGATAACGAGATAAAATGGAACGGCGTAACCTATCTCGCCGAAATGACACTCAAAGCCCCTAAAGACCAACCGTGCAAAATAGCCATGACCGAGTGGCTCAAAAAGCAATACACTACCATTGAGGCACTCAATACGGCATGGAACACATATTACACCTCATGGGACGAGATGCTCTATGACAGAGTCGGAGTAAAAGCCGTCGGAAAGACGGCAGAAGACCTGAGGCAATTCAACCGGCAGATTATACAAAAATATTTTACCAATATCCGTGAAGCATTCGACACTTACGCCCCCGGCGTGCTCTACATGGGCTGTCGCTTTGCCGGAACAGCCAATCAGGACGTCATTGGTATCGCTTCAAAATATTGTGATGTCATAAGCTACAATTCATACCAGTACAACCTGAGCGAATTCCACGCCAAAGACATGGACAAACCCATCATGATCGGTGAATACCATTTCGGTGCAATGGACAGAGGTATGTTTCATGCCAGTCTCATAGATGCGGGCAGCCAGGAGCAACGCGGAAAAATGATGAAAAACTACATCACATCTGCCCTGAGTAATCCCAACATTATCGGTGTACACTGGCATCAGTTTGCCGACCAGGCAACAACGGGCCGTTTCGACGGAGAAAATTTCCAAGTGGGACTCACAGACTGCTGTGACACCCCCTACTATGAAACGATATCCATGTTGCGCGCGGTAGGTTATCAAATATATCCCTTGCGATATCATGGTACAGAAAAATAGTAAAACATGACTACAGCTAACACGAATTTTGAAAATCAAAAAAAAATAGCGGTAATTTTCTTTTAGATGTTGAAAAAAAATGGTAACTTTGCACACCAAAGAATAAAACATAACAAAAAAATTAAAAATAAAGTATTATGACAAAAGCAGATATCGTAAATGAGATTTCAAAAAAGACAGGTATTGACAAAGCTACAGCCATGACTACTGTAGAAGCTTTTATGGAAGCAGTAAAAGAGTCTATGATTGGTGGTAATAATGTTTATCTACGCGGTTTCGGCAGTTTCACACTGAAGAAAAGAGCAGCCAAGACAGCGCGCAATATCTCAAAAAACACGACTCTCATCATACCAGAACATAAGATTCCTGCATTCAAGCCAGCAAAGACATTCTCTACCGCTGTTAAAGATGCAAAATAACCCTTTTTTGAGGTCTACAACAATTTATTAACTTAATATTATTTTATTTATGCCAAGCGGTAAGAAAAAGAAGAGACACAAGATGTCTACTCACAAACGCAAAAAGAGATTAAGAAAGAACAGACACAAGAGCAAGTAAGCATCTGTTCTTCATTAGAGAATTAATTAAGAACAAACTTTATGGCTTAAGTCTTTATAAGGTTTGTTCTTTGTTTTTAAATTTGAAAAATTGGGAAATGAAGTTGTAGTGGACGTAAGTCCAAAAGAAGTCTCAATCGCGTTGCTTGAAGACGGCAAACTCGTTGAACTGCAAAAAGAGGCGAAGAATGAATCTTTTGCGCTGGGCAACATATACATTGCCAAAGTCAAAAAAATCATGCCGGGCCTCAATGCATGCTTCGTAGACATCGGTCACGAAAAAAGCGGTTTTTTGCATCAGCAGGACATGACCGCCGTTTTTCCTTCTGCCCAAAAATACATCAAACAGGTTACCAGCGACCGCAAGCGCCTGTTTTCCATAAGCAAAGCAACATTTACACCGACCTTCACAAAAGATGCCAATGTCAAAGAGGTACTGAAAGTCGGTGACGTTGTCATGACGCAAATCATCAAGGAACCCATCTCCACAAAAGGCCCCAGGCTCTCCTGTGAAATATCCTTCCCCGGACGCTACCTGGTACTTATGCCGATGAGCGACAAAGTAAGCGTATCAACCAAAATCAAATCGCCGGAAGAACGCTCACGCCTGAAACTCATTGTTGAAAGTATCAAGCCCCAGAACTTCGGTGTCATTGTGCGCACAGTCGCAGAAGGACGAAGAGCGGAAGACCTTGACGAAGACATGGAATTACTGCTGAAACGCTGGGAAAAAACAATAACAGCAGTACAGCAGGCTCGCCAATATCCTCAGCTCGTACACGAAGAAACAAGCCGCGCCGTAGCATTGATACGCGACTTATTCAACCCCACATTTGAAGCCATCCATATCAATGACGAGGTAACCTATGAGGAAATCAAAAACTATGTCAAGTTTATTTCTGAAGGAAGCGAAAAGATAGTATCTTACTACAAAGAAGGACAACCCATCTTTGACCATTTCCTTGTTACCAAACAAATCAAATCCTCCTTCGGGCGCACCGTAAATTTTCAGCATGGTGCATATCTCATTATTGAACAGACCGAAGCGCTCTGCGTCATTGACGTAAACAGCGGAAACAGACTAAAGAACAATGAAGGCCAAGAAGAAAACGCCTTACAGGTCAATCTGGGTGCCGCAGACGAAATTGCAAGACAGCTACGCCTGAGAGACGTCGGCGGAATCATCGTTATTGACTTCATAGACATGGATAACGCTGACAACAGGAAGTTGCTGTATGACCGCATGATGGAGAACATGAAGAATGACCGTTCACGGCACAACATCCTGCCGTTGAGCAAATTCTGCTTAATGCAAATTACCCGTCAGCGTGTACGCCCGGTACTGGACATTGATGTAGAGGAAGAATGCCCGTCTTGTTTCGGAACAGGGAAAATAAGGCCCAGCATACTGTTTACCGACACCCTTGAGGAAAAAATCAAATCTGTCAAATTTGACCATAACATCAGTTCATTCCGCCTGCATGTACATCCCTATGTCGCCGCATATATCAACAAAGGAATATACAGCCTGAAATGGAAATGGAAACTGACATACGGCATGGGGATTCACATCGTAGCAGACCAAAGCATGGCTTTCCTGCAATACATGTTCAAAGACAGCCACGGCAACGAGATTGACGTAACAGAAGAAAAAGATTTGAAGACGCCGTCAAAAAAGAAAAAAGACACGAAAGAAACAAATCCCGAAAAATAAAATTTTCGGGATTTGTTATAACTGCAAAACTGTAACAATACATACTTTATAACTTTTTATCAAATTATATGCTTAAAAATTGTTATCTTTGCAAAAGATAGTATAACATTATTTTAAACAACATTTTTATGGATAAGAGTGCATTGCAAATAGCAAGAGCTGCATATCAGCCCAAATTGCCGAAAGGACTTCAAGGCGTAGTAACCTTGAAAGAAGGAAAACCTACACAAAGCGTAGGCGATCAGGATGAAATAAAAAAATTATTCCCTAACACCTATGGACTGCCATTGGTTGAATTCGTACCCAGCGAGGACAAGGCAAGCGATGCCGGAAACAAAACAATGAATGTAGGTGTCATCTTATCTGGCGGTCAGGCTCCTGGCGGCCACAATGTCATCAGCGGTATCTTCGACGGAATCAAAAAGTTGAACCCTGCAAACAAATTATATGGTTTCCTGCTCGGTCCTGCCGGTCTGGTAAACCATAACTATGTTGAATTGACAGCCGAAATCATAGATGAATACCGTAACACAGGCGGATTTGACATTATCGGCTCTGGCCGTACCAAACTGGAGGAAGTTGAGCAATTTGAGAGCGGATTGAAAATCTTGAAAGAGCTTAACATAAATGCACTTGTTATCATCGGCGGTGATGACTCAAATACCAATGCGTGTGTATTAGCAGAGTATTACCTCGCACACAAAACAGGTATACAGGTAATTGGATGCCCGAAAACAATTGACGGTGACTTGAAAAACGACCAGATAGAAGCCAGTTTCGGATTTGACACAGCGTGCAAGACTTACTCAGAACTGATAGGTAACATTGAGCGTGATGCCAATTCTGCCAAGAAATATTGGCATTTCATTAAACTGATGGGTAGAAGTGCATCTCACATCGCATTGGAATGCGCTTTGGAGACACAGCCGAATATCGCTCTGGTTTCTGAGGAAATCCAAGAGAAAAACATGTCTTTAGATGATGTGGTAGACTATATCGCCCAGGCTGTTGCTGACCGTGCCGCTGAAGGAAACAATTTTGGCGTTGCCTTAATACCTGAAGGTTTAATAGAGTTTATACCTGCGGTAAAGAAACTTATCGCAGAATTAAACGATTTATTGTCTTCGGCAGAATATGCCAATGATGCTCCAGCTGACCGCATTGAATGGTTAAACAATAAATTGTCTGCAGACAACGCTCCTGTATTTGCATCTCTCCCACGCGCTTTCGCAGAACAGCTCACAGGAGAGAGAGATCCTCACGGAAACGTACAAGTTTCTTTGATAGAGACAGAGAAACTGCTCTCTCAGATGGTCGCAAAGAAATTAGAGAAGATGAAAGCAGCTGGACAATATGTCGGCAAATTTGCTGCCCAGCACCATTTCTTCGGCTATGAGGGACGATGCGCCGCTCCTTCTAATTTTGACGCAGACTATTGCTACGCATTGGGCGTCAGTGCTTCAGAGTTGATCGCTCGTGGCAAAACCGGTTACATGGCTATCGTCAAGAACACAACCGCACCGGCTGACCAATGGATTGCAGGTGGAGTGCCTATCACAATGATGATGAACATGGAGAGACGTAGCGGCAAGATGAAACCAGTTATCCGAAAAGCTCTCGTAGAACTGGACGGCAAACCATTCAAGACTTTCGCTGCTCAGCGTGACGAATGGAAGAAAAATACATGCTACACCTACCCTGGCCCAATCCAATATTGGGGTCCGGCAGAGGTATGCGACCGTACCACAGAAACGCTGCGTCTGGAACAGACAAAATAAAAAAACAATTAAATAAATCATATGTAGAGGCACCTGTACTATGGTGTCTCTACATATCTCATTAAAAAGAGTGGGATTTACTGATTTAAATAGAACAGAATTCCAGATGAAGGAAACTGGCAAAAAGCAGTTTTCTTATATCCCAAAATGGTTGCAATGGATATTTGCTATTGCAACATTGGCAGTCTATGCCTTTGTGTTCTATTATTTCATTGTAAGCCCGTCGTCCATACGTTGGAAAGGACTCTATGGCGAGACCAATCCCAAAGGTTATTCCATCCGCGGCATAGACATCTCGCATTATCAAGGCAATATCGACTGGGAATTGTTGAAGAATGCAACATTGAATGGTGAGCCAATACGATTCGCTATCATGAAAGCAACTGAAGGTACGGATTTCTTGGACGAGTATTTTAACTATAACTTTGATATGGCGCGGGAGATTGGTCTCATCCGTGGTGCATATCACTTTTTCCTGCCATCAGAATCTCCTCGCCTGCAAGCGGAGTATTTTATTGAAAAAGTACACCTACAGGAAGGCGACTTCCCCCCAGTACTTGATATAGAACATCCCGGGAACCTTACACCTGAGCAAATACGCAATGCAGCCTTGGAATGGCTTCAAATCATAGAGGAACGTTATGACATCAAGCCTATCATTTATACCAACTATAAATTCAAGAAAAAATATCTTAATGACTCACTGCTGAACACATATCCTTACTGGATAGCCCATTATTATGTTGACACATTGGAATATACCGGAGAATGGAAGCTATGGCAATATACAGATAACGGAAAGATAGACGGCATAAAAGGAACAACTGATTTTAATATATACAATGGGTCAATGTATGACCTGCAGAAATTTCTGATCGGACATCGTGAAGAAAACGACTACTCCGCATTAAATGACAACAGTATCTAAAAACATCTGACATGGCAATACCTCTCGCTGAACGACTAAGACCCACTACGCTTGACAACTATATCGGACAAAAACATTTGGTTGGCAAAGACGGCATTATACGGAAGATGATTGAGTCAAAACATGTATCGTCATTTATTCTGTGGGGACCTCCAGGAGTCGGCAAAACGACACTGGCGAACATTGTTGCCAAAACACTCAACGTACCATTCTTCACACTAAGTGCCATTAACAGCGGCGTGAAAGATGTCCGGGATGTCATAGATAAGGCACAAAAAACACGTTTCTTTAACTCTGATCCTCCGATATTGTTTATCGATGAGATACATCGCTTTAGCAAATCCCAACAGGACTCACTCCTTGCTGCTGTTGAAAAGGGAATTGTTACACTCATCGGCGCAACAACCGAAAATCCTTCTTTTGAGGTCATACGTCCATTGCTGTCACGTTGTCAAGTATATATCCTTAAAAGCCTTGAGAAAGAGGATTTACAGCAACTGATTGACAATGCTTTCAAGAACGACAGCATCTTGTCACAGAGAAAGATTGAACTAAAAGAGACCGATGCGCTATTCGGCTATAGTGGCGGTGATGCACGCAAATTACTAAACATTATCGATCTTGTTGCATCATCGGTACCAGATGACAAACCGATTGTCTTTACCAACGACATTGTATCAAAGGAACTTCAGCAGAATCCACAAGCATATGATAAAAACGGCGAAATGCACTACGATATCATTTCTGCCTTTATCAAAAGCATCCGGGGCAGTGATCCGGACGCAGCATTATATTGGTTAGCGCGGATGGTCGCTGCCGGGGAAGACCCTAAATTTATCGCCCGACGCTTAGTGATCTTGGCGGCAGAAGACATTGGACTCGCCAATCCTAACGCTTTATTACTGGCTAATGCCGCATTTGATGTTGTTAACAAAATCGGTTGGCCGGAAGGACGAATTCCTTTGGCAGAAGCAACAGTATACCTGGCATCAAGCCCCAAAAGCAACTCCGCTTATCTTGGCATTGGCAGCGCGCTGTCCATCGTTGAGTCAACAGGCAACCAGCCCGTGCCGCTTCACTTGCGCAACGCACCTACTGAACTGATGGCTGAGATAGGATACGGCATTGACTATAAGTATCCTCATGATTTCGACGGACATTTTGTTGAACAGCAATACCTGCCTGACGGTTTAAAAGGCCTACGACTGTGGGAAGCGCAAAATAATCCTGCGGAGACAAAACTGAAAGACTATTTGAACAAGCATTGGAAAGACCGTAACTATTAATGAACGCAACTACTGATTTATCTTTTTTAGACAGGCTTAATCCTTCCCAAAGAGAAGCTGTTGAGTATGTAGACGGACCTTCGCTCGTTATTGCAGGAGCAGGCTCTGGCAAAACAATGGTACTGACATACAAAATAGCTTATTTACTGATGTCAGGAATGAGGCCATACCACATTCTCGCTTTGACTTTTACCAACAAGGCTGCACGCGAGATGAAAACCCGCGTAGGATTGCTCGTTGGAGATTTGGAAGCAAGTTCGCTATGGATGGGTACATTCCACTCTATCTTTAACCGTATCTTGCGTAAAGAAGCCGGTGTCTTTGGATTTACACCTGATTATACCATATATCAACCGTCAGACTCCAAGAGCCTGGTCAAGTCTATCTTAAAGGAAAGGAACCTGGATGAAAAGACATATAAAATCGGGACTATCCTCAACCGTATATCGGAAGCCAAGAATGCGTTGGTCACTCCCAGTGAATATACGCAAAGCAGGGAAACGCTGCAGAGAGACAGTAACGCCAACATGCCCTTACTTCATGAAATCTACGCATCATACTGTATGCGGTGCCACCAAGCTAATGCAATGGACTTTGACGATCTGCTGTTGTTTACATACAAACTATTTGCAGAATATCCCGAAACGTGCCAACGCTATGCAAAACGATTTGAATACATATTAGTTGACGAGTATCAAGACACCAACTATGCGCAACACCAAATATTAATCCAACTGTCTCAACTTAACAAAAAAATATGCGTTGTCGGTGACGATGCACAAAGCATTTACAGTTTCCGGGGCGCAAACATCGAAAACATTTTACAATTTCAAGATCTATACAACGGCACCCGTCTGTTTAAGTTGGAGCAGAATTACCGTTCTACCCGCAACATTGTCGGTGCCGCCAACAGTCTTATTGAAAAAAACACCCGTCAGATTCCCAAAAAAATATACAGCGAGAATGAAGATGGTGCACGGATATCCCTAAAACATGCTTTCAGCGATGTTGAAGAAGGGGAAATTGTCAGCAATGAAATATCACGTCTCGTACGCAAGGAACACCTGAAATATGAGCAAATAGCCATTCTGTATCGCACCAATTCCCAAAGCCGAATATTTGAAGAAGCTCTGCGTAAACACGCCATTCCCTATCGCATATACGGAGGTTTCTCTTTTTATGACCAAAAACTTATAAAAGATATATTGGCATATTTTCGTCTGATAGTCAATGCCAACGATGAAGAAGCATTTAAGCGTATCGTCAATTATCCGACACGAGGCATTGGTAGTGTAACCATAAATAAAGTGCTGCAGGCCGCCTCGGAGCACCAAGTGGGTGTATGGAAGGTCATGCAATCACCCAGAACCTTTGGCGTGGATGTGAATAACGGTACACTGAGCAAACTGAATGGTTTTTATGATTTAATTGAACGCTTCAGAGATTCCCATGTAGATGCTTATACATTGGGAGTACGTGTCCTGAAAGAATCAGGCATCATGCAAGAAGCCTATAAAGACACCAGTCTTGAAAGCAAAGAAATGCAAGACAATCTGTCGGAGGTCCTCAATGGTATGAGTACATTTGTCTCCATGCAGCGCGAAACAGGCGACGAACGTATCTACATGTCAGATTATTTAAGCGAAGTCGCGCTGTTGTCTGACACCGACGATCAGGAAACGGAAGGTGAAGACAGAGTAACGATGATGACTGTACACTCATCAAAAGGACTTGAATTTGACGCTGTCTTTATCGTCGGCATGGAGGAAGAACTGTTCCCTAATCAGATGGCCATGTTCTCTCAAAAGGAGTTAGAGGAAGAACGCCGTCTCTTCTATGTAGCTATTACCAGAGCCAAAAACCGTTGTTACCTCAGTTGTGCCAAATCACGCTATCGTTTTGGTCAGATGGATTTCTACCAGCCAAGCCGATTCTTAAAGGAGATTGATGCCAGATACATAAACGATGACAGTAAGACAGCATTGCCCGGCTTTACATCAAGAAAAGATTTCAGTATGCCACTGTTCAAGAAAGCACCAGCCTTTTCCCCTGCTCCACAACCTGCTTCCATGAAACGCATCAATGTTCATCAGGATAAAGAATCCACCACATTGGAAACAGCTTTAATAAACAATCAGCTATGCAGCGTAGGTACAATAGTAGAACATGACCGCTTTGGCGTGGGTGAAATTAAGGCTTTCTCTGGCACTCCCGATAATGTCACCGCCACAATCCTATTTCAAAATGTCGGAGAGAAGAAACTGTTGCTGAAATATGCCAAATTGAATATAATGCAATAACACAATGTCAAAGAAGAAGAATTTACCGGTTTTAGAGAATATTACCATAACCGATTTCGCCGCTGAGGGAAAGTCTGTCGCCCGCATTGAAGGCTATGTCGTGTTTGTTCCTTTTGTCGTTCCGGGTGATGTCGTAGACTTGCA
>OCTX012284639.1_pt1 | contig 11835 bp, 11 predicted proteins | sample 1539691 | NCBI WGS metagenome assembly OCTX01 (sample SAMN02144231, study PRJEB22623) | gut metagenome | biome: sheep rumen | host: Ovis aries | place: New Zealand
ACGACTGCCCACTCCACGCTTTGGAAAAGACTGTCCTTGGGCGTGATAGTAAGATTTCGTGTGTTATACACTTTCTTCACTTCTTTCGAAGGATCGAGGAGCATGATCAGATGCGGGTCTCTGCCACGACAGGAAATATCCTGCTCAGTCTTACCCCAAGGTAAAAGTTCGTCGCTCGGAGTCCTGCCATAGATAGCCACAGGGAAGTCGCCATCGGTAAACACATCATTCAGTGCCCATTTGCCGTCATAGACGGCAGGTACGCCTTCGGGTATCTTAAAATCTGTGTCATCCCAGCCAAGGGTCGGATGTCCGATGATATTACCCAACCTAAGGGAAGGCAGCGCGAGCGAGGTATAGTCTGCCAAGGGAGTCGAGAACTTGGTACGCGCCAATTGCAGAGTCTGACTCTTTCCGGCAGGAGCCTTCGCAAGTGTCTTGCCATTGAAGTCAAGTGCTTCAATCAACTTGATCTCTGTCTGAAAATCCTGAGCTGCTGTAATCTGTGCCAGGAACAGGAATGGAATAAGGAATAAGGTCTTCTTCATTTTTTTATCTCATTGATATCGCTTGCAAATTTAAGCAATATTTCTGAAATAAACAAATGTTTCGTTACGACCGTTGCAATTTTAGTCCCAACCATAGTATTTTTCACTACGACCTTTGTAATTTTTGTTCTAACACTGGGGATTCTTAGGCGCTCTTATGCGTATGCTTTATATAATTATCATATTCCAGAAAGAAGTGTCCCTTCCGCCCCTCACGTCCTTTCATTGAGGACACCAGGGACGGAAGGGTCACTTCTTTTCAGGTTATTCCTATCTATATACACACGCATGCACGCGAGGCTAACCTTGTCTATTCTTGCAACCGACTTTTCGGGCTGAGCCCCTTTTTGTTTGCCCAATTGCTTCACGAAACTGCGACCTCTAAAAAAACTAAAAAATTTATCAACACACATTGGAGTTCACGTACAGCGTGGCTTTCCTCATGGTTTGATCATGGATGTCACAGACCTGTAAAGTGTATGGCGGAAATCTACGCTTTCTTTAGCCTAGTAGTATCAAGGATTGAGGCTCAGCAGAACCTTTCCAATGCAATAATATATTACATAACATTTATATCACAAAATATAAAAATTTCACTTAACCCAGATTTTTTGTATTCTTCCATTATTATTCCGAATGATATTTAATCCTTTAGAAAGACTTTTTGACTTTCGACCGGAAATAGTAATTATACTACCATCCATAATAGCCCCTTTAAGTTGAACAATACTGATACTTGTGGATAACCTCTGCTCTAATTTTATATTATCCATTGCAAGCACACTACCTCCTTGAGCCGTTCCCTCCATAGATATTTCCAAATCTGACGACGAGGGGAGCCTTAAAGAAAAAGGAGTCCAAATATCATTTACCGGAACATCATAATCGTAGTATTCCCAATTATTGCTACCTTTAAAATGCCAGCCAATTTTCAAACTGTTTACTTGGCCCTTGTTTAATCCTTTAGAAATAAAATAACCCGATAACAAAACATATGTGGCATCAACCCTTGGACTACTTATTATATAGAAAGTACTCACGGACGCATTTCTGCTATTTCTGGCAGAAAGTTGCAAGCTGTACTCACCTTCGTATGGTGAAGGCTTACCAGCCACCATATCTACCATACCAGAACTCTTAACCCTCTCCCAAGAAGATTGTCCCAAAGATTTTATAGAATACTGCTTTTGTGTTTCAAAACCGTCAAAATACAACTCTTCATCTATCGGTCGAAAAAAATCAGATTCATGACTACTGTTATACAGACGTATATATCCATTTTGCAGGAGTTCAATATCACGTAACGAGATGTTGCACTCATCACCATTCCACCAAAAAGCCGCAGGTATAGAGACAATGCTAAATTCCTCTTTATTACAACTTCCAGGGAATGGGCATCCATCAGAATTGATATCTCCATATTCCGAATACGAGTTTCTCGGAATATCCTTATTACTTGATGCGCAAACCACATAGCAATGTTGAGGATTCGTAACATTAATTTCATTTTCAACATTTTCTATATTAGAATGTACATGGAATAACAAGAGCCCTTTTCCAGGAAGACCTTCATTAAACAACTGAGGATTCCGATTTTCTATTATGTACGATTCTGCACCATTACTCAAAAAATAGTAGCTATCTTTATCCATATCAGATGGCGGTATAATAACAATTCCATTTGGTAATGCATGTACATCCACCCAACCAAAGCAAAATGATTTTACGTATGGATTAAAATCAGCAGGCGTAATCCCATCATTATTCCAACTACCAGCGGCCATTACATCCCACATGCCAGTTCCATCGTACAAACCACCATCAGAATAGTTTGTATCATAATAATCCATTGCGCCCAATGCATGACCAATTTCATGGCAATGAGGCCCTATACGAGATATACCTTCACCTGAATTCCCACGTAATTCCGATGCACATGAATAACGATCTATTTTTAATCCCTGGATTTCATAAGGTACGGGAAATGTGCTTTCATGGGCCCAAATTGTATTTGAAGCCCCTCCCGCCTCCTCTCCATATCCTGCATATATAATATGTACATTATCCACATATCCATCATTGTCGCCATCATATACGTTCAAATCAACTTCTTCAGAAACACTTTCAATCGCTTCAACAAACAAAGCTGCTGGATCTTTGTCACCTCCACCAAAAACAGTATTTCTTCCATAGTTACTCATCCTATTAACAGTCTGATAGGGACCGTATACATCACATGAAAGAACTAACTGTCCATAGGACGACCGATAGAAGTAGTCTCTAACACTTCCTTGTGCTCCATCTTCATCATAATCTATTTGATTAAACAGATTATCAAAGTCTTGTTTCGATTTTATGAACTTATTATCAGGAAATTCCATTAAAATAATCAGCATTCTGCGCTGTCCAATTGCCGGTTGCCTCGGTGCTTGATAGATAACCGACTTTACGACCTGGGAGGGCTTCGCCAAATGTATAGGCAGCGTAGAAATAAAATCAGCCGATTCAGAAGAGTTATCGCCAACCAAATAAGATGACGGTATCAACTCCCCGATTTCGTTTAGTGCGGCATAAACCCACACATCATTATCATTTTGGATGATTGTGTGCCCTTCAATTGTTTCAATACGCTTTGAAAATTCATCACCATAAAGTTTCACTGGCATTTCAATTCCATTTATATCTTTTATTATCTTACGAGGATAAGCAGGAATTGCTTCCAAATGAAAATGGAAGACAACAAGCAACAATACCGTCAAACAACAGCGTTTCATATACAATTTAAAAAATTAAGGAGGTTCTTCCAACCTCCTTAAAACAATCCATTATTCAACCACACAACCTGACCTATAAATTCTAATCACATTCGACTTTACTACTGTTTGTTTAACCTTCAATTCAATTTTAAAAGCGACTTCGAAACTATTATTCCCGCTAAATCCAACTCTCAGATTTTCCACTTCCTTCTCATATCTATAAATGGCATCTGCTTTTGTTGAAGCAGTATAAGTTGGAGAATCAGCGGTTAAACCACCAATAAGTTTAGTAGCTTCTGATTCTGACAAAGTTCCTCTATCAACCAAAGTAAATTGATAATAGAAATCCCCTCTTTCATCAATAACCGGGTCATCATCACCACCACACGAAGAAAAACCAATACTCATCATAGCAACTAATGCTATTGCCATCACATTCCATTTGTAAAGCAAATAATTTAAACTCTCTTTTGTCATAATTCTAATAATTTAATTATAAATAATAATTTTTGCAAAATTAATCAAAATCGCTGGAATAATCATCATATACGCGTTGCCAATTTGTCCACATACAAGCATTACCATTTTGTTTACTGACAAAATTCCATAAAAAAATTCCGATGTAGAATGATACTTATTTTCTCAAGAAGTTGTGTATCTATACTTTGTTTTTTGAAAATCTTATAGACGTTCGTCCTGTCACAATGCAAATTAGAAGCGAACCATGTAACAGACCTTTCTTGCCTGCGTAGTTCCTTTTCTATCAAACTACCAATATGTACCATTTCTATTAAGGAGGTCCTTTAGAATAAATAAGCCAAACAGATACTAATGTTGTTGTTCTTGGCAGAATTGCTCATATCAGCCATTTTAGTTAATGCAGCATCATATCCTGCCTTCAATTGAATTCCAGAGAACTCAATACCAATATTTACTCCAACTCCAGCTTCAAATTTATTGTACTTCCCTCCTAAGACTATAGCTGCCTCGTCAGAGAAAAGCCCCACATCACTTCCGTCATTTGCTTTGATCTTACCGGAGATAGCATAAGCAGCATATGGACCAGCTTCAGCAAAAACCTTGAACGTTTCAGTGAAAGCCCAACGATAACCAAAATGAATCGGAATCTCAATATAGCCTGGATTCCACTCCAGTTTTCCTATATTTACGTCAACATTCTTAACGCCTCTCATCGAGTAGCGTGCAGTCGCATTTATAAAAATATTTTCAGTAAAATTGTATTCACCGATAATACCAGCTTGGAAACCTATCTTGCTCGAATGACTTCGTTCAAGGTTTGCAGAACTAATATTCATACCAGCCGTTACACCGAAACGCATCTTACCAGCCTCTTGTGCTGATGTTGTCAAACAAACAAATAGTGCGAAAAAGCTAACTAATAATTTTTTCATAATTTTTTTAATTAATTTGTTACTATAATTGTTTTATCTAAGCCACATCAAGTTTGTGGTTGTTGGTTTCTGACCATTTCCAAAGGCTACTCCAACAGCACGCATTGCAGAGATACGATCTCTTTCCAGTTTTATCTGATCATGATATTTTTCACGCATTTCAAAGTCTATATCCTTTCTAACCTGACTCTTTACCTCCTTCAACATCTTTCCAGCCTCTCCATAACAAGAAGCATCTGGGTCAATCTGAGCTAACATAGCACAAACAGTGTAAGCAGTTTCTTGATCTTGCCCTGCAGCCCACAACGCTTTAGCCTGATTCAACAGGAAGAGATTCAGCCTATTAAGATACTTCGAATACAGCTGAAGTCCATACGTAGAGGCTGCCTTCCCGCCTTTTGAACAAAGGGGTATTGACAATACTGTTGTCAAAGCTTCTTCATATTGTTGTAACGACTCTAATCGTTTAGCCTCCAAAATAATGTTTTGATATTGTGTATCATAATAGTTCATCATATTGGCCTTACCTCGGTTGATCAGACCTACGATATCACTACTATTGGAGCTGATACGCTTAAAAGCGTTAATATAACTTTTAACTTCACCTGTTCCAACACCATCTAAAGTAATGTATGCTGTTCCAAACTTTTTCTTGGTATAGGTGTCTGCAAAATATAGTGTCAATCCTAAGTTATAAACCGTTTGAATTGGAGGCCCAGGTATGTTGCTTTTATCCATAACATCACAGTGAGCTGTTAACACAAAAGGCGTATTCATAGATTCTGTCGTGAGCCCGTTATTAGTAGCAATTCGATTTAAAGATTGATATAGGACACTGTTGGCCGCAGCAGGAACGTTTGTAAAGTCCTCGTCCAGTTGAATAGATATAGGCATCACACAGTCTTGCGAATTAGCGTTTATTGAAATGAGCAACAAAACAGCCGTAATCATTCTTCTTATTTTCATAACATTTTCTTATTACAATTACTTTTCACCTAAAACCAACAAGCAACGTCCCAAACCGCGATTAACCGTTTTGATTGGGATGTTATATGGAGCCTTATTTAGGAAACGTACAAGTTCACGGGCAAAACCATAGGTATCCTGTGCCTGTCCATTTGCCTTATAAAGAGGTATCCTAACCTGTTCATAGAGAATCATGCTTTCTGTGGCATCTGATTTACTAAATCGATGATTTACGCAATTGTCAGCCAACCAGTTGTCTATGACTTCATTTAGTTCGTAATCACCAAACTCACTTTCAAAATCTACAGAACTACTGTCGAAGATTCTCATGTCAAGTACTATCTCTCTACCGTTTGTCAAAAGATCGTCAAAATGAGCCTGTAACCTTTCAACAAATGAATCCATATGATCCTGGACAGCTTCCTCTAACAGTACGGGAAGTTCTGCCGAGAAAGACCCCTTTCCTGTTCCTTCTGCACCTGCAACCTGTTTGTTTGAATATGCATCCAACGCCCTAAGATTATAGGTTATACTGCTTTTGGGACCAACAGTATTGACCGTCCAATCTATTTCCAGAATAATATCAGCTTTAGCTGTACGGCGCAGACGATCTAATGGACTTTCTGTTATAGTCGAGCCGCTTCTTTTGCTAGTAATTAATCGGTCTTCAGCAGAAAGATTCGTTATGCTCTTGACGTTCTGCTGTAGATCCTTTAAAGGAAATCCTCTGTCAGCCATCAGAATATTGATCTTCGAAATTACGGCATTCAGTTGCTTATCAGCAGAAACTGCAGCTTTATAATCAGGTATCATCTCTGTAGTACCTTGATTATCAAAAGCTTGTTCATACCCATGTTCTTTACACCATGCGTCACTCGGGACAACCATCAAAGTCGGCTTCTTTGCTTGTCCAAAAGCTGCTATTGCAAATAGGACAGCAAATGCTAATGATAAAACAAGTTTGTATCTCATATTCGTGTACTTTAGTCAATTACGTTATCTTTCTTCAATCTGGCTTTCAGCTCAGCACGCAAGACTCTTATTGTCAGGTCATAAGAATAGCCCAGTTTGTCCTTGGTGCGTCCACCAGATCTCGTCTTCGTATCTCTTAAAGAAACATATTCTTTATACGCCCCTTTATCAGCAAAAAACAAGTTGAAATAATCTTCATACCGCTCTTTTGCATTAACTTCAGTTACCAAAGGACGCATATTGCACCCTTCTGTACCATCTTTAATTCCATCGAAAATAACCGCCCATACAGCATTCTTCATTGCCTGCTCCTTTGCGTCAGCTCGATTTCTTCCATATCCCAGAACGCGCAAAGTTTGAGAACCATCCAACTCTGTGCCCATACATCTAATTGATGATCTAGAATATAATGCCTGTTGGGCATTTGCATCAAAACAGAATGCGAAAATCATCAACAATGTCAATAATAATCCTTTCATAATGTGTATTGCTTTAGAATTCATAACCTAATTTCAATCCAAAGTAGCTATATACCTGATTGGTTTTGTCACAATCTTTAAAGTTCGTAATAGTGTAACTGATTCCAATAAGGAAATTGTTACGTAACCCACCAAAGCTATATCCAATAGTTGGACTCGCAAAAAAGCCTTCTTCCGTTATTCCGCCAATATTAATTGACCAGAACGGCACACCGTCGCGATCGTATGCAGATATGAAATTACCTCGGGCATTAGCAAATATTGGAATACCAAACTTATTATCCGTATTCCTAATCTCAGCATTATGAACATACATTCTTCCTCCCAAACCTGCACCGAACCTCAAAAACTCGTTGATTCTGTAGCCACCTGAAAATGATATGCCAACATATTGCATATTCTTCTTAGTTGCCATTATAGAACTTCCACCTTCCGCCTCGAATGCACACCAAAAACCACTTTCTGTATTATAATAGTCTTTATATCCTGTCTGATGTGGCTTTTCTGGAAGGGTTACATCTCTGTATTGCGCGTTAACAGAAAGACATCCTATAACCAATAGCAAATAAATGAATACTTTTCTCATATAAACATTCTTATTAGATTAGAAACCTGACGAGAGAGATCTTACAACACCCGCCTTCTCCAACTCTTTACGTAAGGAAGATTTATCTACCTGAATAATCGCTCCAGATTTATACCCTTTTCCTGTTTTAACCCTATCGTATGAACCACCCACAATAGATGCGTAAGATTGGCATGGTCCTGTCAGAGAAAAAAACTCTTCACAAAATACTGCATAATCAGCTTCTGCGGTTACAGGAGCCATTGCTGGCTGTCTTGCCCCACTAGCATTTCCACTGCATCCACGAAAAACCACACCATGAACTGCAGCACGTTTCAGTTCCTCATCGGAAACATTTTTTGCATAAACATACACTTTGACCAAAATTGTACCTTCTGTTCCAGAACCTGCTCCCATGATGTCATACTGTGGCATCTTGTCGCTTTTTGCTATTGCCCCTAACGAAAAGAACAAAAGCATCAATAGAATACTAATTTGCTTTTTCATCATTTTAGTTATTTAGTTGACATTTCACGTATTAACATACCTTTTGCAAAGTCTTTCCCACTAACCTTCTTGAAGGTTGTATATCCAAGATTTGCGCCTACAGCTCCTTCTTCGGATGCCATAAAGCGATTATCCCAAATAAGATTCTCTATTGGCTCAATAACTCCAACCTTATCGTATTTGTGTGAGCCATCCTCCATCTCTATGACTTCTAAAACCTCAAATTTTGACTTTGATGTTACACCCTCTTTCATTCCGATATAAGCAGTCAACGGCTCAATAGAAACTAACGGTGATTTCGTTTTGAACTCTTCATAGTTTCTTTGTAAATCCACAACATTCTCATCGATTGCACGCTGACACGCTTTTCGAACCATCAAGATTGGCTCTTCCTCTTTTATTCCAAGGAAAGATGTAGTACCGCCTTTACTTTCCACTTTGCCAACATATTTCAATTTATAGCTACGCCTTGCTCTATCGAAATTGTCCTTCTTTTCTGCATCGGGCTTTGGTGAATATTGTTCTTGGTAGAAGAGGTTCGCTTGATTATCATTCCATTCTAGTTTGTATAGGAAACTGTTAATCCTTACAGAGAAGCCTTTGATTGATTCTACCATATCACCAATATTATCTGTCAGATTATCAATTCTCACTCCTGTTGCAATAGACGCTACTGACCCCAACAGTTTAAGAACAGAACTAGCCGTCTTCGCACCCTTGTTTTTATCGACATATCGGATATCGTTTACAAGTACAAAAGTATTGCCGATAAGTTCCTCACCAGCATCCTGCAACATTGCGACGCCTCTTGCTGATCTGTTAGCAAGCTGCTTATCAAATTCGCTTGCATTATACAAACCTCTTTCTTTGACGAGTTCCATGTTGCATTCACCTGTATAGAAATCACGATTAAACCAACGGGCAACCAAACGACTGGCGATTTTATTATTATCAAGGAACTCGGTAATGACTGGGTTTTCCTTCTCGCTTTTCGCACCTGACAGTTTTTTGTCCATCGTTAGAACTTTTACACTCAAATTATGGTCATTAAACTTGTCAGGAACTGGAATCTGAAGGAAAGCATCTTTTATTTCGTTAGCAAACTTCTGTTCTGTGTGATTTACCAATATTGAATATATAGAACTACGTCTGTACTGTGGAGTTCTCTCTTGGGCAAAAGCTATATTAAAGGATGCCAATATTATAACTGAGGTAACGATATCTCTTTTCATTTGATTCTAAGTTAAAGATTAATAATTCCACTCATCTTCTGAAAGGATAGATGTGATATCATATCCTCTATTCTCTACTGTTGCTTTTAGAAGGATATTCTTTGCTTCAGATTCTGAGATCGGGCGATATCCGTTCTTCTTGACAGCTTCAATTATATTTTCCCTATATAAGTAGGTAACAGGCAAAGTACAGAGAAGATCATTGTTCTCACTGAGCAAATAACCAAATTCCTGAGAGGATTTCTTCAAATTAGCACTGGCAATATTGCTTAAAGCGGTGTTGGGCTTGAACAACTGGGCTTTATTTAAATTACTATCGTCAACCTTAAAATTATCTGGTGTTACGAAAGCTATTCCATCTTTAAAGTTACGTACACTCTTGTATCCACTCGTCGATACCTGCTTTGTATTAAGATTATAATGATAGTACAAAGAATCCTCCTTCATAACCCAAAAGTGCTTGGCATCTTTTTCTGAAGGCAGCACAATGTTGAAATATTCACATGGAATCAAAGATGCGTTTTCCGAACTTAAAATACCCCACTTCCCATTACGCTTTACAGGGATAAAATCAAAAGTATTACCAATAATCATCTCATACTCAAATGGAACGACAATTTCTCCTTTCTTAGTGATTACACCATATAAGTCGTCTTTTTTTACACTGAACAGTTTCTTGTCTGTCTTATTGGCTGGGAAACTTATCTCTTCATATCCAGAAAGATTTTCAATATTCCGGTTGTAATCGTCAAACACGTCCCATTCTCCAGACGTATTCCTTGCTGCCCATATATCTGCTGCTTCACTATGGATTAATTTTCTGTAACCACTTCTCAGTACAGAACCAGTTTGATCAATAAATGTCCAGTTAGACCCATTCACAGGAGCAATCTCGCCAATAAAATCTCCATGTGTCCAATATGACAGATTTTCTAATTTGTCATCGAAAGATGTTGCCTTAAACGATTTACCAGTTATAAGGTTATGATAACCGCAGATTGTTTCTTTCTTCTTGGAAATATAATATCTAACCATATCTGATTTTGGAAGCATTATATATGTATATTGTCCTGGTTTTATAATTTCCTTGCCTTTGCCGTCCATCAATCCTGCTGAATAGATGTTGGAGGCATTATTACTATATCCAAGATACTCACAATTAGTTTGTAAGGTGTCGGATATATAATGGTAACTATATTTCAACCTCATTCCTTCATAAAAGGGATAGATTTCTTTGGCATCGAATGAAAACTCATAAAGTCCTTTATACTTAGCTTGCACAAGTACGTTACCTTCAACATCAATGATACCATACTTTGCGCCATTGAGGTAGTTCTTGTTGTCATCAGTTGCCGTTTTTCCTCCTACAGCAATAAGGGCTTTCCCGTAACAGTTTGCTTTGGATATTTGTGAATATTGAGGTTTAAGAACAATTATACCAGAATGATCAGCAAGCCCCATTTTCTTACCATCTTTAATGATGTATAGATTCTCATTCCAAGATGAAATACTCGTGTATTTCAATGGGAGCACTTCCTTACCAGAAGAATTGACAAGTCCATACTTTCCAGACTTCATTACTATGGCTAACCCATCGTTAAATGGGAATGCACTTTCGTATTTGCATTTAATCACCTCCTGTCCTGATTGGTCGACAAAGCCAACTTTTCCTTTTTGATTAACATGGATTATTAGTTCTTGGGCTTGTAGAGCTAGCACAAGGCTTAAAAATAATAGATTTAGCAAACTTCGTTTCATAAGTAGTTAATTGTTAAGTTGACAAATCAATTAATTGGCCTATAGCACACCCAGATTTGGCTTCTTCTATTTAGATTGTTCTCCTTAGTATACAAAAAAGGCGTAGGTGCTGTTCTCTGCCCATCCTGGGAACACAGGCTCTCGCATTGCCTCACCCACACAGGATAGACAACGCAGTTAGCCCACGCCAGAACGAACTATATATAATAAGGTATATAGAAACGCTCCACGTAGACGTCTCGTTGTCATCTGTCAGCTGTGGGGATTCGGAATTTGCGAGATTCGTGTTCCACAAAGACAGACGTTCGAAAACGTCTTTCTCATATATAAGACCGCCCGCCGCCCATTGCTGGACTAACTGAGCGATGCTGCAAAGATAAAGAGTTTTTGGGAAATAAACAAGAAAAAAGTAAAAAAAGTGCCCAGATTCCTTAAAACAGAGCAAAAAGGGACATCATCAGACTTCAATTCCATTTATATCCTTCGCGTACCTTATATACATGGCAAGACAATTTACGAAGCCGTGACAGGTTGAAGTCGTCACACAAAAATATTGCGACAGACTTGGCGAAAAGCCAGGAAATCTGTCGCAATAGAGTATGTAAAATTGAATTCCGGAATACTACAGAGTGTACTTCAA
>OCTX012044309.1_pt1 | contig 11832 bp, 11 predicted proteins | sample 1539691 | NCBI WGS metagenome assembly OCTX01 (sample SAMN02144231, study PRJEB22623) | gut metagenome | biome: sheep rumen | host: Ovis aries | place: New Zealand
AATATTACAGTTAATAGTTTATTAAATCTATTCATACTCTTCCTTTATCTTTATTTTATATATCCGTTTACTCCAGCCCAAATTATTAATGCTAATTGGATTATTAATATTGCTGGAAAACCAAATTTAAAATACCACTTTTTTGTTTTGTGTCTGAATATTTGCATGCCAGCAATTCCACCAATGCTTCCACCAAAAAGTACAAATACAAATAATGCCTTTTCGCTTACTCTCCATTGGCCTGTTTGGGCTTCATGTTTATCATACCACATCATTAAAAAAGTCACAATATTCATTACTAACAAATAAATTAGTAACACTTTAACTTGTAAAAAATTCATTAAAAATTCCATATCATATTCCTTTAATGTATAAAAATATTAATCAAGCATAAAACTGCTATGTGTAATGGATAGTATATATAAAACATCCATTTAATAACTTTATTAGATAATCCCTTCTTTCCATTGTATAAGAAAGGAATTACACTTCCTATAAATGTTCCAATTGCATAAGGAATCAAATTATAGAATGGAACTAATGCTCCAGTTCTAATATTTATAAATGCTGCAAATATAATCGCTAAAGCAAGTAATAAAACAGCAAGACCTATTCCTTTAACTTTTCTATTTTTTGCTTCTCCATCTTTAAATGGAAATAAGTAATAATATGCAATCATAATACCTATTCCATAGAATGAATAATCTACATATACAATTGAGAATAATATGCATATCGCAGCCACAATAAGAAATTTGTATATGTGTTTTAGTTTAGCATCGTTAATTATTCTTAAAGAAATTAATCCTAATACAAATGTCCAATAAACATTCCAATATGCCATAGTTTGTTGTAAGTCTTTCGTGCATAACCAAATCATCCATTTGTATACCACTTCAGAAATTACAGCAAATATTAATAGTCTTAATATGTATTTTTTTAGATCATGTGTTTTTCTATAACCTACAACAATTTGAAATGCAAAGATTGGAAATGCCAATCTTCCTATATGTTCCATCCACGAAAAATCACTAGTGTTAAAAATTAATAACCTAGCGTGGTCCATTGTCATACAAATTATACCTACTAATTTAAGTAAAAAACTAGACACTCTTTTTCTCCGTTAATCAATAATATCTTCAAATGGTACTTTCTTTAATGTTATTGTAGTTCCATTTAGATATGCTAATTTTCCTTCTTCAACATTAAAAGTTAAACTATAACTACATAATGCTTGCTTATATATTTTGAATCTCTTATTTATTTCATAAGATCCATACTTTCCATCGCCTAAAAGTGGAAGACCTGCAAATGCTAGATGAGCTCTAATTTGATGAGTCTTTCCTGTGTGCAAAGTAACATCTAATAAAGATATATTCTTATCTTTATTTTCTTTAATCAATTTATAAGATGTTGTAATCTTTGTGTATCCCTTTTTAGGTTCCTTTGAAATAAACACTAAAGATTTCTTTCTATCTTTAAATAAATATCCATTAATTGTGGCATTTGATTTAGGAATGCCATAACAACAAGCAATATAATGCTTTTCGATTGATTGGTTTTTAAACATGTCAATTATCTGATTTAAAGCCTCTTCATTTTTAGCAAATATTACCAATCCAATTGTGTTTCTATCGATCCTATGGCAAGGCTCTATATATTCATATTCTTTCTTTAAATAATATGTAATAGAGTTTTCTCCCTCAACCTCGATGTCTTGTGGCTTATTTACAACTAGTATATTTTCATCCTCATATACTTTTTGAACACTAAAATCCTTCTTTATTCCTTCAAATTCACTATCTACAATGTAAACTTCAAGTTCATCTCCATATGTCAATTCTACGTTATCATTGATACGTTTTCCATTTAGTTTTACGTCTTTTTTTCTCAATGCTTTATACACAGTATTAACATTTAATTTTGGATATTTAGCAGTTAAAAATGTAGTTAATTTTTTTCCTGAGTCTTCATACTCAACTAATAATTTCTTCATAAATACCTCTATAGCCTAGATTATACAATTATTTTAAAAATCTGTAAATAAAATGGATACATTACTTGACAAGGGCTCAAAAAAAGTGTAAAATTACCATTGTCATCGCAAATGCAGGTGTAGTTCAATGGTAGAATGTCAGCCCTCCAAGCTGAACATACGGGTTCGATTCCCGTTACCTGCTCCAAAGTTTAGGCTAGTCGTAAGACTAGCTTTTTTTATTTTCATTTTTAGCTTTTTACTGCTTTCGGAAAAAGAATTGTAAAATATTTGTTATTGAATATTAATGCCTCATAATATAGAATATCTTTATTGGAGGAAAATATGAATAATAAAAGTAAAACTGTTTTATTAATTGTAGGCATACCGCTACTCGTTATTTGCATTACTATTCTCACACTAGTCATTTTAGCGTCAGGCCGCAGTTCTTCAGTTGATGAAAGTAAAATTGAAAAAGAATTTATCGAATATCTGGGTAATATCTACCCCGAATCAAAGTTTGAAATAATAGAATTATCTGATATTTCTCAAGGCTATTCTAGTGGTTTTCAAATTGATGGAACGTATTTAACCCAAGGCCACTATATAGAAGGCAAATACACCTATACATATACAGTGAAATCTATTATAGATAATGTGGATTTTACCGTTGCAGTACACATTGATTATAACGAAATCACTGACATTGATGAAACTTATGGAATATATAAGGTGCTTAAAACAATAGAGCATTATATAGCTAATAGTAACGTTTTAACCAATATAACCAAAACAGAAATTAAGCATAATTCATTTAATAAAGAATCTAAACGTGATACATTAGAGAAAGAAATTAATTTTTACATAAATGAAAATTTTGATTCTTTTATAACAGCATCAAAAATTGATGAATTTTCTAATTTTTCTAAACAAATAAATGAAAGATTTCATTCAATATCTAACAAGTATTTAACTCTTTCAATTAACATTTATGACAATACCGGTAAAAAGATCCGTTGCTTTTTCACTACCTATAATTCAGGGCCATATGTATTAAAGAACGCAACCGGCTCTTATTACGATGAAAACGGAAAATTCATTTGCTATTTAATAGACTATTTTACAAAGGTCAAAAATCAAGATATAAAGGAGTAAATAATGGAAAACAATACTAAGAAATCAGGAAAAATCGGTTATATAATAACAATTATATTTTTATTAATAGTTATCGTTATACTTTCAGTATTATTTGCTTTTAAGGAAACCATATTCCCTGCCAAGCAAGTTGCAAGTAATAATATAGACACAAACACACTAATTTCAAATGATGTTGTTGAAAATACACTAGCTACTGAAAATACAATTGCTCAAAACCAAGCTAAATTAGTTAAGTCAGTTAAAGGTTATTGGATTGCCACAACAGGAGATTTATTTTTAGCAATTACAGATACAACTGATAGTTTAGGAAAAACAACCACTAATTTCAGTTTAACTGGTGGTTCAGGTATCACTTCTACAGAATGTACAATTGATTCTACAAAAATTACATGTGATAACAAAATATATAGTTATACATTACAAGGAAACAATTTAATTTTATCGTATGATAATGTTACACGTAATTTTATTCCATCAAATTTATATTCACTAAGCAAACAATCTAAAATTTATTACGCAAATATGATGGGGTATTCTTTAGGTACTTCTAAAATACCTGACGGAGTTCAAATCACTGGTGACTTTATAAACAAGTCATTGTTAGGAACTTGGGAATCATCTAGCGGAGATACTCAATTAGTATTTGCAATAAAAAATAATAGTCTAGTTGTTTCAAAAACAAATAAATCTACACGTGAAATTCTTTCAGATTTACCAGTTGGAATGACTCAAGGATATATTGAATTTGTTAATAACTCTTCACTATCAGAAGAAGCATATGAATATAAATTTAAAGATGCTAAAACATTAATCTTATCAGAAATTGCAGGAGATTCATTCACTGAATACACAAAAACATCTGACGAACAAACTGTTGAACTTACAATAACTGATGCAGAATAATAAAAAAATAAAAATAAAGTGGAAAGATTTCTCTTTCCACTTCTTTTTATTTTTAACAATATCTACATAGTATTGATTCTAATCCAATATCTAAATCTATATTTCCATTTTTTGAATTCTCATCTAAGTTAATTAATTGTTCTATTATCTTTTCTAATTCTTCTAATTTAAAGTAGTTTGCTTGTTGTCCATACTTCCTAATTAAGAAAGTTTGATTTGGTTTTAATTTTAATGTTTCAGCAACATTATTTCCATTACATAATTTGTATAGATATAACTTCTTAAAATGTCTATAAAGCATTATTAAAATCATTTGTGTTGGTTCTCTATAGTATTGTAAATTATGCAAAGTCTCTATTGCTTGACCAATATCTTTCTTTCCAAGTTGATCAGTTAAATCAAAGATTGCACTTTCACTCTTTTTAATAACTAAAGCATCAACATCTTCCTTTTTAACTGTTCCATTAGGTCCTGCATATTCAATAAGTTTACGAATTTCATTAATGATATCTTGCATGTTTGTTCCACAACATTCAATAACATATTGTGCAACATTCTCTGGAATATTAACGTTATATCCTTTTCCAATTCGTACAATCTCTTTTACTAATTGCATTGGACTAAGTTCTTTAAACTCTTTTATCTCTCCAACTTTTTCGATGGTTGTATATAATTTATTCTTTTCTACACTATCTTCAATGAATACTAATTCAACATCACTAATATCATGTTCATTAATATATTCCGATATTGAATCAGCTACGTAGTTCTTTTTTGTAAATAATCCACAATTCTTAGCGAAGATTATTTTCTTTTCAAATCCAAAAGCTGGAGTTTCTATATCTGAAATTATTTTATCCACATTACTATCATCAACTTGAATAAAATTGATTCCTAATTGAAGGTCTCCAAATGATTTCTTTAATTTTCTTAAGTATTGATCTTTTAAAAAATTGTCTGTGCCATAAATTAAATAAACCATTTTAACCTCCTTTTCTTATTTTCCAAATATGATTCTAAATACTTCTGATACGCTCCATGCTTGTGCAAAGCATCCCTTTCCATTCTTGGCATTTTCAGAATCATAAATCTCACATATGTTATCTACTGTGTTTCCATTAAGCATTTCATTTATAAATGTGTTAGCTACATTCGTTCTAAATTGAATCAATGATCTTGTTAATTCTTGCCTTGTTAATTCATCATTTGCTTCAATCAAATTCTTTAAAGCATCATAGTATAATCCTAGTAGCCATGGCCATGTAATTCCTTGATGATATGATTCATCTCTTTCTACTGGACCACCTTTATAAACTGGAATATATCCTTTTTCGTCTTCAGCTAAAGTTTTTAACCCAAACTTATTTAATAATTTATTTGTTACAGTAATGAATACGTTCTTTGCTTCGTCTTGATCTAAATCAAGTATTGGATATCTTAGTGATAAAGCAAATAATTGATTAGGTCTTACTTTATCATCTGGTCTCTCGCCTTGTTCATCAACTACAATAACGTCATATAAACATTTCTTATCATCGTTATAGAATTTTTTAACAAAATTTTCTTTACACTTTTTAGCTAAAAACCCATATTCTAATTTTGAAATTGAAATTGGTTTCTTCCAATCTTTTTTCACAATGTCTTCCATTATTCTTAAAGCATTGTACCAAAGTGCATTTATTTCAACGGCTTTACCGTTTCTAGGAGTAATAACTCTTCCATCAACTTTTGCATCCATCCAAGTGTTTTGTATGTATGGTGTTCCAGAAACAAGTAAATAATCATTCTTATCTAAATAAATATTATTGCCCGAGAAATCAGTTCCATCTGCATAATGATCAATTATGTCTTTCATATATTTATAAAGTTCATTGATTACAAATTTATAATCACCTGTATAATCTAAATACTTTTGAACTGCATTTATAAACAAAAGTGATGCATCAACACTATTGTATAATGGATTATCTGTATATTCATCAAACCCATTTGGAATAATTCCTTCTTGTATTGCATTGGCAAAATTTAACAAAACTTCTTTTGCCACATCATAACGTTTTGAAATTAATAGCAATCCTTCAAAAGCGATAAAAGCATCTCTACCCCAGTCTAAAAACCAAGGATATCCTGCGATTATTGAATATAACTGATTTGATTCTCTCTTAACAATAAAGTTGTCACTAGCTATAATATACTTTCTAACCAGTTCCTTATATACTTCATCATGTTCATCGTAAACACTATTTTCTGATCCCTCTAAATACAAAGCATTAACTTGTTCATGAACATTCTTTTCTTTTAATAATTTTGATTCTTTAATTAAATCTTTTACTCTGTTTACTTCTTCAGAGATTACTTTAATTCCATCTATTTTATGTATTTGTTCAAAGTCTGTTCCAAATTTTCCGCTTTCTAATCCAGCAACAAACGTGATTGTTACATCTGCATTAGGTTTGACATTTACTTCAAACGTTCCTGGAATCATATGATTCTCAATAGCTGTGAATCCTCTTTCTTCCTCTACTTTATAATGCATATGATAAAACATGTCATTATCATGCTTTATAAATTTACTATTCGAAACATATAGATTTAATCTATAACCATTTTTGTATATAATTTGAGTTCTATCTTCTCTTACATCTTGATCATAATCAAATTCTAAAGATTGATTATCCGAGTGAAAGTCTCTAAAATTAACTAATGGTGTTAATTGTAATTTTGTAGTTGCTTTTTTGTTTGCAATTTTATAAACAACTACTACTGCGTTTTTGCCATATATCATAGAAATAGTTTTTTGAATTCTAACACCATCAACTGCATAGTTATAAATTGGAACTATTTCTTTTTGAAAGTCTTTTTGATATTTGTATCCATTTGATAAAGTACCATTTGAGTCATTTGTAAACAGCTGGTATTTTTTGCCATTTATTTCAATGCTCTCGTCAACTTTTGACAAGAGCATTGTTCTCAAATGTGGTGGTTGTAAAGCAGCAATTAATAATCCGTGATATCTTCTGGTGTTCATTCCGCCTTTATCTGTAGATGCTGCAAATCCGCCTATTCCATTAGTAATAAGCCATTCCCTCATAATTTCTCCTCTAATTACTTAGATTAGAAAATCTTAATCTTTTGAATCCTCTGTTAATTTCTTTAGATTTTCTTCTAAATTAGCTTCTGTTTCTTTTTCTACTTTTTGCTTGTTTAATTTTGCGTCAGCTTTCTTTTGGCTCTCTTCAATTGAACCAATTCTTTCTTTATATTTTTCTTTAAATTTACTGTCTGTTTCTTTTCTTTCGAAAGTTTTCTTTCCTGACTTTTGGAATTTCTTTTCTTTCTTTTCTCTTCTCTTTTTCTCACGTTTTGTTTCTTGTAATCTATTGTTTAATAACATGTATTGAGAATCATTTTCCATATCGTTAAATTCAAGTTCATCACAAACTAATTGAATAATTGTTGATGCTATAACATCTGGATCATGTCTGATGTTGTCATCTTCAATCATTGATAAGTTTCTTTGAATTAATTTAACTCCCATTTCTTTAACTTTACTTGTATCAGGTAAAACAATGTCTGATCCTTTTAAGTTATACATTTGGATATATTCAGGAATAATCTCACCTGTATCATAAATACAGTAATCAAGTAATTCGTATCCTAAGTAATCTTGGATAGCTTTAATATGATCTGATAATGTATACTCATCTGTTTGACCAAGCTCAGTCATGATGTTACTTACGTAAACTTTGATTGCATTTGATTCCTTTATAGCTCTTGTAATTCCTTTTACTAATAGGTTTGGAATAACGTTTGTATAAAGTGATCCTGGTCCAATAATGATTGCATCTGCTTCTTGAATTGCTTCAATAACACCAGGAGCTGGTTGGCAGTTTGTTGGACTTAAATAAATTCTAGTAATCTTATGTTTTGTTTTATCAACAATCTCTGGAATCTTTTGTCTATTTTCAATAACTGTTCCATCATCTAATTCAGCACAAATCTTGATTGGTTCTAATGTAACAGGTAAAACTTTACCAGTAATACTTAATACATTACTTGATGATTTTACTGACTCTGTAAAGTTGTTATACATCTTGTCCATTGCTAAGAAGTAAATATCACCAAATGATAAGTTCTTTAATTTTCCATCGTCAAATTTTGTATTTAAAAGTTCATCCATAGTTGCTTCGTCATAAGCAAGTGCTGCTAATGATTGTTTGATATCATCCATAGGTAAAACTTTTAATGCTTCTCTTGAATCTGTTGGTGTTTCACCATAATCAGAAACAGTAACGATAGCTGTAATGTTGTCTGTATAATGTTTTAATCCTCTTAAAACTGTGTTTAATCCAGAACCACCACCAATAACAACAATCTTTGGTCCTTGGTTAAATACTTTCTTATTGAAAATTAATGAGTTAACATTGTCTGAATCTTTTCTTGTATCACTCTCTTCAACAAGAATTTCTAATACTCTACTATTCATCTTTACTATTGCAAATACTACTAAAGCAATTCCAACTATAAATGCTGCAACGATAAATCCTATTTTACTTGTATCTAATGTTTTATTTACTATTAATAATTCTGATACACCATAGCAAAGTGCTACGATACCAACTAAAATTACTAATAACCAACGCTTCATCTTTGCATGATTCTTAAACCATCTAAAAAAATTCTTCATTATCCTAAAATCCTCACTTCCGGCTCTATTGCCTTACCATATTTTTCCATTATTGTTTTTTGTACATATTTGATTAAATCCAATATATCCTTTGCTGTTGCATTGCCTGTATTAACAATAAAACCAGCATGTTTTTCTGAAACTTGCGCTCCGCCAATTTTGTAGCCTTTAAGTCCTGCTTCATCAATTAGCATCGCTGTTATAAATCCATCCCCTCTTTTAAATGTACTTCCTGCATTTGGTTTATCATAAGGTTGTGTTTCCAATCTTTTTTGTAGATATGCATCCATTGTTCTTTTGATCTCTTCTTTATTTCCTTTGCTGAAAACCATAGTAGCAGAAAGAATAACTGTATTCATATTTTCAAATTTGCTATGTCTATATCCAAAATCGCAGTCATCCCCATCGCTTTTATATATAGCTAGATCATCTAAATCTAGGAAGGTAACTTCTGAAACGATGTTCTCCATCTCACCACCGAATGCTCCAGCATTCATGTAGATAGCTCCTCCAATTGTTCCCGGAATACTTGCTGCAAACTCAAATCCTGTTAGCGAATCTTTTAATAATTCGTTAGCTAACGCTGCATTTGGCAGACCAGCATCCACTGTTATAGCATATGTATCATTATCCATGGTTGTCTTAGATATGCCTTTAGCTACATATCTTATAACTATGCCTTCAATTCCTTTATCTTTAACTAATATATTTGTTCCATTACCTATAACCGTAATAGGTAGCTTTAATTCCTTATTTACCTCTAAAATTGCCTGTAATTTTGCAACTGAATCAACATTTAAAAGCAAGTCAGCTGGGCCACCAACCCTAAAACTTGAATACTTGCTCATTGGCTCATCAATCTTCAAATTATCCTCACCTACAATTTTAGAAAATCGGACTAAATCAGCTTTATTAAGCATATTTTTATACTTCCTCCATTGTAAATCTTACGCTTGTAATTATACCAATACAGACTCTTTTTTACAACAAAATGACCTAAATAAAATATTACATTTCACAAAAAATAAGGCCCCTAAAAGGCCTTATTTATGTAAATTTCATATATTTTTATTAACTATGGTACTAAGCAAATAATTGCTCCGCCAATCCATGCCCACCATGGAATTCTATCTAATTTTAGGTCGTCTGGCATCCATTCCATAAATCTCTTGCTCTTATCCTCTGCATCTTCTGCATCTATTAAATAAACTTCTGCTCTGTTTATATTGTCATAATTGAATTGTGTTGAAAATCCTGAGTTTTCTCCATTTGGTATATCGCCAAGTTCCATATATTTTGTTCCGATCTTGTTATTAAATTTACTATAAAAATCCATTCGAATTGCTTTGTTCTTTAATTCAGCATCTGTATTATTTGTAACAGAACCTCTTACTTTACCATTAGAGAATGCTGCAGAAAACTCTTCAAAATTAATTTCTACACCTTCTACATTGCTTACTATCTTTATATTATCTCTTTTATCTTCATATTTTGAAGCAATTATTTTCATGCAAGCAAAGTTTGAAAAGAAATATAAGATAACGAAAAATAGTATAAATTTAGTTATTTTCTTCATATTACCCATAATTTAATACCCTATTTTTATTGTTTATATTTTCCAGCTTTAGTATAAATTACATTTTTCTGAAAACGCCACCAACAATACCTAAAATCTTGCAATCTGGTACGATAATTGGATCCATTGTGCTATTCTCAGGTTGTAATCTAATATGATCTTTCTCTTTATAGAATGTCTTAACTGTAGCTTCATCACCAATCAATGCAACAACAATTTGTCCATTATTAGCTGTATTTTGTCTTTTAACTAAGATATAGTCTCCATCTAAAATACCAGCTTCAATCATACTTTCGCCTCTTACTGTTAGCATAAAGCTTTCAGCATTTCCAACGAAATCTAGTGGGATTGGGAATGAATCAGTAATGTTTTCTACTGCTAAAATTGGTTGTCCAGCTGTAATTCTTCCTACAACAGGAACATTTACCATTTCTCTGCTGCTAAAAAATTGTTTTGTTTCTTCAACACCATTGTTTCCTGTAACAACTTCTTCACCCTTGTGATTTTTAATTAATCTTAAAGTTCTACCTTTTTGGTTTTCCTTCTTTAAATATCCTCTCTCTTCAAGTGAGTTTAAATACCCTTGAACAGTAGCAGTTGATTTTAATTTAACTGCTTTACAGATTTCTCTAACTGAAGGTGGATAACCTTTTAAGTCTATTTCTTTTTGAATAAATTTAAGTATAGTTCTTTCTCTTTTATTTAAACCATTCTCGTCTCTTGCAGATTTATTCATAATTTCCTCCAACTTTCATTAAAAATCAATTAAAGTTTAACACATAAATATTTGTTTGTCAAACAAAAGTTCGTGAAATTTTTGTTTCTTTTTGATTACTCTTCTTCTTCTTTATTTTTGCTAGATTTTATTCTACCTTTTACTTCTTTTCTATCATATATGTAATCTTCGTCTTCAACTAATCCAGCAATATCTCTATCCTCAAATGTATAATCAAGTTTCTTTCCATATGCTTTTTCATATGCAGCTACTTTTAATTGATAATCTTTGTCTCTTAATTCCATCTTTGCTTCTCTGAAGCTCTTGCTCTCATCTGGATAAATTGCAGGCATAATATGTAGAATGAATTTTAATTTATTGAATCCATTCTCATCATACTTTCCTTCAATTTCTCTCATTTCAGTAAACATAGGAATGATAGGAACATTGAATTTTGTAGCAATATGATAAGCTCCGATTTTGCAAGGACGTGGTTTTCTATAATTGAACCACATTTGCTCTTCTGGATAGATTAAAATCATATCTTTATTATTTAATAACTTATTGATTGAAGGCATGAAATTATTTTCTAAATATGCTTGACTCTTACTCATTGGAATTGTTCCACAATTATTTAGAATAAAACCAAATTGACCTTCCATTAATGTATTTTCTTCTTCAATAACAATATCTAAGTGATTGAATTTTCCAACTTTTTCCAGTGCGTACATTATTACTGTTGTATCCATTGGGTTGAAGTGATTACCTGTAATGATTGCTCCAGACTTAACCGCTTCAAGATTTTTTAATCCTATAAT
>OCTX012225816.1_pt1 | contig 11823 bp, 10 predicted proteins | sample 1539691 | NCBI WGS metagenome assembly OCTX01 (sample SAMN02144231, study PRJEB22623) | gut metagenome | biome: sheep rumen | host: Ovis aries | place: New Zealand
CGATGTCTTCAGCCGTTTGTATATTTCTTTCTGTGGCAGTTGAAGCAGGGCGGAAAGTTTTCCGATGCAATATGTCACAAATTCCAATGTTTTCTTGTCCATATATCGATGTCATTTATTTAACTTCTTGTTCAGTATAGCCAAAAGTGTGCAAACGTCAATGTTGTTGTCGCCTGAAAGAATTTCGTTTATTTTCTGTTCAAGGTCATCTGCTTTGGACTTATCCTTCTCTGGCAGCACGTATGTTTGAGTCCTTACGTTGGTCATCTTGCCAGCTTCCACCATCCTCAGTTTTACATAGGTTAGCACCTGCTCACGTTCAAAGTTAGTTCGTTCTTTCTGTATGCCACAGAAGAACATTTTATATAACGTCGCTTCTTCAGAGAACACCAAGTTGAAGTGAAGCAACCATAGTGTTGCTATGTCTTCAAGATATTTGTCCTTGCCCTTGCTCTCATCAAAAAGGTAATTGCCGAGCTCTGTTAGAACGTCAGTATTTGTTACACCAAAAGCCTTGAGCCAAAAACGGATTGATGCAACCATGTTTTTGCCTACACCAAGGGTTATTACAGCATCAGGACTATTGAAGTCGTTCTTATTGGCAACAAAGTCATATCCCTTCTTAAGCCAAAGCGACTTACAAGGGAACGACTCATGTCCTGAGAAAGTGTATCTATTCTTCATCTTTGTCAAGTTCTTCAAATCTAACAAGGTCTTTAAGTTCCACGTCCAGAAGTCTCGTTATCTTCATCAGCGATTCCAAGGGCGGTTGTGACGAGTTGGTACACCACTTAGAAACAGTCGTTGGCGCACATCCTAACTGTTTGGACAGCCAGAGGTTGGACTTCTTTTTCTCTGCCAGTATCACCTTTAGGCGATTGAGGTCTTTGTTACTTGCCATTGCAATATGTTTATTATTCGCCCACAAAGTTACTCAATTTATCTTAGACCAAAGTTCTGATTGACCTTAAAAGTTACTAAAACGAGTGATTTTAGTGAATTTTATTCATTTTATGGGGCAATCCACGTTGTTTTCTCTCAATCTTTTAAATTAATAATGTCACACGCTGACTTTGAATACTATCCGCTCATTAGGAGGATTTCCGCGAGTTGGTGGGCAAATCGCCTACCAGCCTTTTTCACCTTGCATGGCTCTATTGCCCAACGGAGAACTGAGCATTCGCCATCACAGAAACTCTATGATATTTCATGCTCGAAAAGGGGAGGCTGAAACAAAATGTTTACGCATTGTTTACGCAGACATGAAAAAAAATTGCGCGATTTGCGTAACTTCCTGATTTTCAGCATAGACTAGTCAGAAGTTTATCTACTTATGTCCTATTAGCTGCAATCTATTGATTATCAGCATTATATTAAATGTCATTTATTCTTTCTCCAGAAATCGGTAACACAAATTTCACACACAAATCTTCTTGATTTTCAGAAAACAAGCATCTTGTACAACCGAAAAGTGCCTATTGCATGTGATTTGTCCACCAACATTTTCACTTGCATCGCTTTGCATTCGAAAAGTTACAAAAAAAATGAGAAATCGCGTACTTTTACATGTGTATTATTTTATGATTTTGCTGAAAAAGATTTCAATAGAATAGAATGTGTAATTTCTTGTTACACTCATTTCTTGCACGAATCTAAAATATATCTTAATTTTGCATCAAATTTCAAAATTAAGTATATATGGAACAAATAAAAGAAAACATTGGCTCTCAAATTGAGAGCGTAGTAAGAGAGCGGCAAATTAGTATAACAAATTTTGCAGACATGATCAGTTGCAGTCGGAAAAATGTCTATGACATATTTAAGCGTAATAGCATAGACATCGAACTTCTGGCTCGTATCTCAAAATTGCTCGGACACAACTTCTTTAAAGATGTTGCAGACAACTATGAGTTGGCAATGCCTACACCTGCAGACGAGAAAGAAGAAGAAAGGCGAAGGGCAGTATGTCAATTTCTGGATGTAGTGCCAAGAATATTGACGAGGCTTAATATTAATGCCAGTATAGTATTGGGGGTTAAAGATAAAGAAGAAATCAATCTTCCACTACCCGATTATGTAATTTCACCATATATGTTTACAGTCACTATTGGAGAGTCAATAGAAGAACGATTGAACGGAAAATTGAATGGATTGATGCACTTCCAGAAGTTTCCTGATGAAAATGGCACATGCGTGTTGTTATGTCATAGCGAATATACCCAAACTCAGTCTATTGACATCAAACTGGACTATAAAACTGAAGATGAGTGGGAATCTGTTATTCTGTTGGCACTTGATGTGGCTGAGAAATACTATAACGATAAAACAAAATCCGAAATCAGGCGTGACCTTCAAATCATGAAAATGTATGATTAGCATTAACGATTATAAAAAAGAAGCAGAATGTTGTTATAAGGACGAGACATATAAAGTCCGTGACAACGGTGCAGTCATGCGTATGACAAAGGGAGGTCTTCATCCACGTCCGTTAGATAATGTGTGGACATTTGGAATTCCTGGGCGGAATGGATATATGACCATCAATGCTGAGTTTATCCATAGAATCGTTGCCACGGCATTCATTGGCGATGCGCCTACTCCTCAACATATCGTAGACCATATAGATACCAATAGGCAAAACAATCGTCCAGAAAACTTGCGATGGTTGACAAAGTTGGAAAATATTCTCCTGAATCCAATAACAAGAGGGAAAATTGAATTTCTATGTGGCAGTATTGAAAATTTCCTTAGGAATCCATCCATGCTTAAGGGATTTGAATATCAAGACAAGAATTTCGAATGGATGCGTGCAGTAACAAAAGAGGAAGCGGAAAACACCCTTAGAAACTGGATGACATTATTGAAATCGCCAAGGAAATACCCGTCTACAGGAGGCATTGGAGAATGGATTCATAAAAACAATTATATACTCACTAATTCTGTCTCTGGAGATAATCAAGTTGATGAAGCGTCTGAAGATATTAATTCACATTCTTTGGAAAGCCAGTTTAATAAAAATGATGATCAAAAACAAACAGACAGTCTGAGTCAACAAATGCGCAAAAAGGCTTTAATGGATAAGGCGAATCAAAAGAAAATAATCAAGAAACAAGTCAGGGAAATGCTTTTTAAAATGGCGAAATCCAAGAATTGGGATATTCGTAGAAATGTTGAAATTGATGGATGTAAGGCTGATTATATGATAATACATGAGGAGAAGAAGATTCTTCTTCAGTCATTAAGAACCACAAGAAATATTGAAGCATACGATAAAATCTTTACAAACCATGGCTATAAATGCTTTTGGTTAGGTATTGATGATGAAAAATGGTATGATAATTTATACCCATACTTTCAATTGTCCATTCACAATGATGAATGCTATGTGAATATATGTGGAGATCTTTGGAAAAACCTTAAAGAATTTATTGTTTTGGCGATAGAAGACAAGCTAATAGTCAAAAATAACATATTGGCAAAGTCTCTGAAGATAAAGTTTAGAGAGATTGACTGTTATGCATGTGGAACTTCGCATTATATTTATTGTATAGATGGTTTTTATGCAGCATCAAACTCTCAATTATCCGCCAATGGAGTCTATTTTGAAACGAATGAAGAAATTGACTGTTTTAATCCTGTAGTGTTAGACAGTGTTGGGAGATTTATTGCCAGCCATCCAGAGTTGAATTTGCCCATGGGTGAAATAAAGAATCGATATAGTCACACAAGATCTGAATCATATATGTCATTTGGATGTCCTCGTTGTGATTGTATTGTTGGCGATTTTTATTTGAATAACTATATTATAGATTTGAGATATGAGGCGGATGATAACAAAACGTTCAAAATAGATTTAATTGAACCAGGCCTGACTATACCCTATAAACACTGGTGGATGGAAAACAAATAAAAGTATCAATTTCAAATACATTTTGTTCTCCAGGGAAAAACATTATTTTACAAGTTCAGAAGAGACTTGTCGTAAGCTATAGGCAAAACCCATATTGGAATAATCATAATATTATGTGAGATTGCATGAGGAAATTGAATCTGTTGGAGTGTACCACCTCAGGAAGAGATAACGCATATAAGCAGATATATGATTCAGGTAGAAGTGCTTCATGCAACGATAGCCAGAACTGTGGAACAGAATCAGTGTCACCATCACTTCAGCTTTCGACATTGTTCCATCACGATGGTATTTACGCTTATTTTTGTCTGGTATGGAATATTTTTCCATCATTTGGTAAAAAACTTGCTTAACTCTTCTGCCATTACAAAAATTTCAGTAACTTTGCTTTCGGTAATCATAGCGTTTTTTTAGTTTAACATTGTTTTTAGCTACACACAAAGTTACTAAAAATTCCGCTATTTTTAATAATCAAGACATTAAATATACTTTTATTTTCATCGAACTCACGTTAATTATATTTATATGGTGCCTATTCATATAGAAGATTTTGACGAGTATGTCCGTCAAGGAGAACCAGATAAGAAGGAGAAGGCTTATATCTGGCAGACGGCCATCGGCTTGCAAGCGGTAGATGGTTTGAGTACATCTGAGTACTTGAAGGAAATAGCCAAACGAAATATCGAAGGCGAAATAACCGTGGATGAAGTCGGCAAACTGGTGAAGAGCTATTATCAGTCAAAGACACAACGCGAGCCTGATGATGATGAAAAAGAGGAGGCAGACCACGCAGCAGCCAACATCAGCAAAATCTTGTCGGCTCGCACTCTGGATTTCTCCTCTGCGGGATATGTTTCCCTGCATAGGAGAATCTTTGAGGGTGTGTTCAAACATGCTGGCAAGATACGTGACTATGACATTACCAAGAAAGAGTGGGTACTGAATGGCGATACGGTGAACTATCTTAATAGCGAGGATTTGCGTCGTGCGCTTGACTTTGATATTGAACAAGAACGACAGTTCAGTTATAAAGGGCTGTCCACCGATGAAATGATTGCGCATATCACACGTTTTGTCTCGGGCATTTGGCAAATACATGCATTTGGTGAGGGAAATACCCGCACAACAGCAGTGTTTGCCATACAGTATCTACGCTCCATTGGTTTCGACATCAACAACGACCTCTTTGCAAAGCATTCCTGGTATTTTCGTAATGCATTGGTTCGGGCCAACTACAAAAATGCACGTTTGGGTATCGACTATACTCCAATTTATCTGGAGCGTTTCTTCCGTAACTTGCTTTTATGTGAGCAATGGGACTTGCGAAACAGGTACCTGCACATACAGGCTACTGAAGAGTGGAAGGAACAACCTATATTGAACGAGCCAGAAAGTACAGGACAAGTACAGGACAAGCTCGGGACAAGTACAAGTAAAGTACACAATCAATTTGATACAGACAATCACAATATACAACAACTAGTCCTTGCTATTGCTGAACAGCAAATGTCTGTAAAGGAAATGATGGAGGCTTTATCGTTGAAAGGACGTGATAACTTTCTAAAGGTATATCTCAACCCTGCTATAAAAGGGCAATATGTGTGTCTTTTATATGCAAATTCGCCCCGCCATCCAAGACAAAAATATCTTTTGACGGTTAAAGGCATCGCACTTTACAATAAGATTTCACAGAACAAAGAAAAATAAGAAGATTATGAAGGATAAAAGAATTTATGGGATGTTTGACCCAAGGATAAAGGCAATGAGGCTGGAACAAGGGTTGAAGCAATAGCAGTTGGCTGAATTACGGGGGACGGACAAGCCCATGTATAGCAAGATGGAATTGGTGGAGACGTATAAAACGAGACCAGGTACCCAAGTTTGCAGAACTGTATAAGGTTGACGAAAAGGAACTGATGACACTCTGGCTGGCTGATGGAGTGTATGCTACATTGAAGGAAGAAGACGAAACTCTCCGTTTAAATGCTATTGACTTGGCAAAGGAGTTCTTTTCAGGAGAATGATGGAGTGAAGTCAGCGTCTTCTCTATTCTAAAATGCTTGTTTTCGCAGTCGCACAAAATTGCAAAAAATGGCTTAAAATAGGGTCGAACTCAAACCAATTGTTTTCGCATTGTTTTCCCGAAAAGAAAAATCAGCAACTTGAAATCCTTTCAAGTTGCTGATTTTCTTTGTGGACCAGCCAGGGCTTGAACCTGGGACCTCCAGATTATGAGTCTGTTGCTCTAACCAACTGAGCTACAAGTCCAATGTTGGTAGTCCCATCAAGATTCGAACTTGAAATGACAGAACCAAAACCTGTAGTGTTACCATTACACCATGGGACTTTATCGAGCCTGGCTTTTAGGAAGCCATGCGAAACCGATAATCCGCCGAGGCGGAGACCTAAGCGTTTGGGAAAACAGATGGTGGTTTCCCAAATGCGGATGCAAAGTTAGTCAATTTTCGTAAATCTGCCAAATAAAAATAGTAATTTGTTTGAAAAATTATTTGAAAAAAGCTTAAAAGGATGAAAAATTTGCTTTTTCTGATATAATTTCGTAACTTTGCATGAATTTGTTTACAAAATTTCACAGAAGAACATCTACGAGAAAAAGATAACATCCTTATGGCAAAGGAAAAACCATTAATCCATAACAAACGTAGAAATAAAATCCGCCTTCATCATGAAGGCAACGAGACCTTGTTGTTTTGCGGTCTTGTGATGGCCGCCATAGTCTTTGTATGTTTGAAGTTCATCCCTATCACATGGATATCTTATGCTGTGATAGGAGTTTTCCTTGTGATCTATGGAATCCTGGTGAACTTCTTCCGTTGTCCTATCCGTATGTTCCAGGGTCCGACGAACAAGACCGTAGTTGCCCCTGCTGACGGCAAGATAGTGGTGATAGAGGAAGTGGATGAGGACGAATATTTCCACGACCGGCGAATCATGGTTTCGATATTCATGAATCTGACCAACGTTCATGCGAACTGGATACCGTGCGAGGGTAAGATTGTGAAGGTGGAGCATCAGCAGGGTAACTTCATGAAGGCCTACCTGCCAAAGGCAAGCACAGAGAACGAACGCTCGACAGTGGTGATCCGCACCCCCGGTGGTCATGAGGTATTGACTCGCCAGGTTGCCGGCGCGATGGCCCGCAGGATCGTGACCTACAGCGAGGAAGGTCAGGACTGCTATATCGACGACCACATGGGCTTTATCAAGTTAGGCTCTCGCGTAGATGTATATCTGCCGCTTGGCACGGAGATAAAGGTATCTCTGAACCAAAAGACCGTAGGCGACGAGACAGTGATAGCAAAATTGAAGTAAATTACAGTTTTCAGTTTTCAGACTAACTGGACTCACAATTAAATTGACAAATACACACAAATGAAAAAGCAAATCCCCAACATACTGACGTGCTGCAACTTGATATGCGGCTGTATAGCCACATGGGCTGGCTTCATGTCGATGATGCTTCCTGGGAGCGAAGGCAATCCGTTATATGGTGCGCGCTTCGCCTTTTACTTTATTATATTAGGCGCCGTGTTTGACTTCTTCGACGGCTTTGTGGCCCGCCTGCTTGGCGTGTCGGGTCCGTTGGGCGTACAGCTGGACTCGCTGGCCGACGTGATTACGTTTGGCCTTGCCCCCGCATCCATGATATTTTCACTGTTCTCGAAGGTGTACTATCCTGAGGCTATGGCCGACCCGATATGGCATAAGATCCTGCCATTCACCGCATTCATCCTTCCGGCTTTTGCGGCGATGCGTCTGGCCAAGTTCAATATCGACGAACGTCAGCACGACGGCTTCATAGGACTCCCCACCCCAGCCTGCGCCATCTTCTGGGCAGCGCTGATTTCGAGCTGTCCCAACTACCTGACCTCTCCCCATTTCAACGCCACGTTCCTGTTTGCGTTCGTAGTTGTGTCGGGCCTGCTGATGGTAAGCAAGATACCGATGTTCAAGATGAAGTTCAAGAACCTCAATTTCTCAGACAGCGAGAACAAATGGAAGTTCCTGTTTCTGACAGTCGCCGCAGTCGCCCTGATATTGGGAGCCATCTCCGGTATCGGCACAGGCCATGTCGTTCGCAATATGACCCGCGCCCTGGCCGCTGTCATCGGATTCTACATCCTTCTGTCGATTGTGAAGATGTATCACGACTACTACAAGGGGTCGGAATAAATGATTTGAAGTTGAGGTTTATTAACATGATTTTCGGCTGCGCTCGGCATAATTGAAGCAAGCTTCATTCTGCTCTCGCTTGCACGAAAGTTATTAACATGATTTTCGGCTGCGCTCGGCAAAGTTCAAACAAGCGTGGCTTTGTATTCGCTTCAAGAAAGCAGAACTTCAGCAACGACAGCCAGAAGCCTCAACAAGCCCTTAAGCCCAAAGGGAATGCAGCTATAAGAGCCTAAAGAATTAGAAAAGACAAACAGGACAAAAAAAACGAGAAAACAGAACGCGAATGGGTTGCCTGATATCAATACTGTGTTTCATATTTTTTCCAGTCATCTATTTCTGGTATCAGTTTCGTCGTGCCCGCAAGGGACTGGACGAGATGGTGAAAGAGCAGATGCGCCGCCAAGGCCGGACTTCGGACCACACCTCCGGTAGCGGCACATACAACTCAAGCGGAAGCAGCCGTGAGGAGGAAGTGAGTCCTGGCGGGAACGGAATTCGTAAGCCCCACATTTTCAAGCCAGGAGAGGGCGAATATGTAGACTACAAGGAAATAGACGACACAAGCACGACATAAGTATGAACGAAGACGAACGCTATATGCGCATGGCCCTTCAGGAAGCCGAATGCGCCATGTCGGCCGGCGAGATTCCGATAGGAGCCGTGATGGTGTCGGCCGGCCGAGTGATAGGTCGCGGTCATAATCTGACTGAGACCCTCCAGGACGTGACCGCCCATGCCGAGATGTTAGCGTTGACAGCCGCTGCCGGTTCGATAGGCGGCAAATACCTGACCCAATGCACACTATACGTGACCGTAGAGCCATGCGTGATGTGTGCCGGCGCACTGGGTTGGGCCCAGGTGAGCCGCGTGGTGTATGGCGCAAGTGAAGAAAGGCGCGGATTCCGCACCTATGCCCCCCAGGCATTGCATCCACGCTGCGAATGCATTGGAGGAGTACTGGAAGAAGAATGCAGCAGGCTGATGATAGATTTTTTCAAGAAGAGAAGAAAGGCGAAAAGTGAATAGAGAAATCTCACAGAACGAAGAATAACAACTATAAAACATAATGACAATGAAGAAGATAATATTCATGATGGCAATGACAACCGGCATGATGCTGGCAGGTTGTGGTGGCCAGAAAGACGGCAAGGAAGCCGCAACAGACATGCAGGGTGACGACAAGCAAGAGGCCGTTGAAAGTCCCAAAGCAGAAAACGCGGCAGCAGAAGACCTTGGCTATAATCCAGAACTGCTGAAGGAGGGTGCCGCAGCTCCCACTTTCACGTTGAAGGATGAGAATGGCAAAGACCTGTCGCTCTCCGACTTGAAAGGCAAGCATGTGGTGATAGACTTTTGGGGTACCTGGTGTCCATGGTGCGTGAAAGGCATTCCCGAGATGAAAGCCTCTTACGAGAAATACAGCGACAAGCTGGAGATTGTGAGCGTGGACTGCGGCGACAAGGAAGGCGATTGGAAAGATGCTATAAAAGAGCACGAGATGACATGGAAGAACGTGTTTGACGGCAACAACGAAGTGGCAGAAAAATACGAGATACAAGGATTCCCCACAAAGATAGTGCTTGACCCTGACGGCAAGATTCTGAAGGTGTTTGTGGGCGAGAGTGAAGATTTCTACAAGTATCTGGACGAAACCTTGAAAATTTGATATTTATTGGCATGATTTTCGTCTGCGCTCAACATAGCTCAAGCAAGCTTGGCTCTGTATGCGCTTGCACGAAAATTTATAGTTACTTACCCTATAGGAAGGCGAGCATACCCAAAGTGGTACGCACGCCTTTTTTTCTTTACAGCCTATAGAAGCGTAATCGATGGAGCATGAGAGCGGACGCGCCGGTGGTTCCGGTGTGCTGCATATAGACGGAGTTGCCTGACGCAGGCGCTTCGACCGACAGTTCGACAGCGGAATATATGCCATTCTCAGACATTTCTGACGAGGACAGCGACTGTCCATTCCCGTCAGACATTCCGGCAGTCTCTCTGTCCGCCTTGACATGGAGAACGCCGTCCTTACGGGTGATGACGAGATGGAATCCCGTCTTGAAACAAGATGAAGGAACAGGCTTGGTAACAGGCGTAGTCTGTCCGTGGTCGTACTTGTAGATGGTGAATGTGACAGCACGGTCGAACTGCGGTGTGCGCTCAATGCGCAGGACATAGCCCGACAGCGTCGTCAGGTCGAAAGCAATGCCGACATCGAAATACTGAGCCGTAGCCGACCCGAACCCTTGTCCAGCAGTCTTGCAAGGGTCGGCCCAGAGCTCGAGCCTGACGTTGTCATCCGCCTTTTCCTCAGGCGTGTACCAGAGCCTGGCTCCCCGTGAAGCCGTTACGAGTCCCTCTCCCCTCGCCCCGTCTGGAGCCGTGCCGTATCGCCATGCAGGGGCGGAGTTGTCGGCTTTCCACTGATGTGCGCCGGTGTCGACCGGCTTGAAGCAGTCCATCAGCCAGCAGTCTGTCAACGTGCGGTCGTCCGCGACGACGCACGGAACGTCCTTGAAGTCCATGTCAACGGACAAAGTCCTTTTCATGTTGCGCTTTTGCGGCGTCTCGAGGTAGGCCCTTGCCTCATAGTAATGCCCGGTCTCCGTGTCGAGATATTTTGGCATGACACTGACAAACGCCTCATCGTCGTAAACCTCCATGCAGTCAATGTCAGGGACTTCCCCCACCCTTCCCTGACGGACGGGTATGATTTTCCCGTCGCTTTTTACTTTATACCACGTGATGAGCGAGTTGTCGACGTTTGTCTCCTTGTTTTTCGGTGCCGGGTCGTCCGCCAGCTTGTACGTCACCCTAAGCATATTCTTTTTCCTCTTCAGTTTAGGGTTGACCAGGAAAGAAGGCGCCCAGTAGACCTGCCCGTCGATGTTGACCTCGGCGATTCCCCGCATACCGTCGTGGTCGATTTGGATGGTGTCGCTTAACGGCCTGAACGACGGGTTGACCCTGAAGTAGTTCGTCTCGAAATGTCGCTCCGCCTCTTTGACCGGCTGTCCCCACTCAACGATTCGATAGTAGACCGGCAGCTCCATGCCCAGCGGTGGATAATGGTTGGTGATTGCCGGCTCCGGAATGAGGTATTTATGCATGGGCTCGCCGCAAGAAACTGTCCTCCAGGGCCTTTTGGCATCAATTTCGAGAGGTTTTCCGTTGAGCGTGTTGCCCGTGGCATAGCACACGTAATATGGTTTGTCGTCGTTGGACCACATGATTTTCAGCGAATCGGACGGTGCGTGCCATCGCGTGTTGATCATCGTGAGCGGTCCACCGGCCTTGGTTAAGAACTGTCTGTCGGACAGTCGGGTACGGATGTCGCAGTCGTAGAAAATGGCTCCGGTGGTTGCCGTGGCATAGAAAGGTCTGGAGCTGTAGAAATCGAACGTGCAGTGGTTGTAGAAAGCCGCCCCGTTGAGCGCGTCGTCTGTGCATTCGAAGTGACAGTCGTTGAAGAACGCCCTGCGTGCTCCTACAAACGGGCAGAGGTTGAGCCGGGAGATGAAACGGCAGTTCATCATCCTCACGGTCTCCGTCCGTTCGCATATCGCCAGTTGTGCCTGCACGATGGCTTTAGCCCTTGCCTTCCGGCCGAGTTCCGGTTTGTCGGGATAGACAAGGTCCACATTGCAGTAGTTACCGAATGTGACACCTTCTGCCTCCACATATTTTCCTATGAAATGAATCATCGTGTAGTTTCC
>OCTX012098465.1_pt1 | contig 11818 bp, 9 predicted proteins | sample 1539691 | NCBI WGS metagenome assembly OCTX01 (sample SAMN02144231, study PRJEB22623) | gut metagenome | biome: sheep rumen | host: Ovis aries | place: New Zealand
GGCAACTACGACCAATAAGCAGGTGTTTGTGACGACTCATAGCAAGGAGACGCTCTATAAGCTCAATGAAATGCTGGAAGAAAACCCCGACTATCAGAAAGAATTGAGGTTATATACCATTGAGAAGACTTTAAAAATGGGTATTCAGGCATACAAATATACTTATGAGGGTCTTTCAGGGGCTTGTGAGAATGGCATCGAAATCAGAAGTACAGTCCTATGAAAAGATTCTTGATTATTGTTGAGGGTGAAGCCGATAAGAAGTTCTTCCTGGACTACTTCCATCATTTGTTTGGTGAACAGGCACCAAAAGACAGCATCATTCATTCAGGCAAGGACAGTGATACTGGTGGTTATACCAAGTTGAAATCAGAGGAGGCTTTGCAAGCCATGCGTAAGAACACCAACCAAGGCGGTGTAAACCTTGTTATATTCGATGCAGACGAGAACCCAGAGGCTCGCCGTAAAGAATTACTTGCCATCAAAGATGGGTTTGGCGTGGAATTCGAGTTGTTCCTTTTGCCCAACAACAAAGATGCTGGTGAGTTAGAAGATATGCTGGAGCAGATAATTAACCCCAACAATCAGCCCGTGATGGATTGTTGGCAGACTTACGAAGGTGAATTGGAAAAGGTAAGAATTCCTACCAAAACACCTCCCACGCTGACTATCCCTGCCAAAAAGACCAAGATATATGCCTATCTTGAAACTTTGTTAGGGAAGACAAGAAGTCAGAAGAAACTGATAAAGGATGCCAACCGCAATTACGAGAACACCCAGCACTGGAATCTGGATGCAGAGTATCTTGAGCCGTTGAAAGTATTCTTAGAGAAATTTCTTTCATAAGATTAAAAATGGATGTAGTAAAACAATATAAAAGGCGAGGCAGACTTCCGAAAATAGAGGTTGTTGACCTGTTCTGTGGAATAGGTGGACTGAGTTATGGTATGAAGTCAGAAGGTTTCAAGATTCTTGCTGGTTTTGATTTGGATTGGACTTGCCAATATGCTTATGAAACAAACAATGATGCAAAGTTCATCTATAAAGATATTAAGACTGTAACCAAAGATGATATAAAGCCATTATATTCAGAGAAGGCCATTAAGGTATTGGCTGGATGTGCGCCTTGCCAGCCTTTCTCATCTTATGCATACAAGAACAAAAAAAAGGACCCCAATAAATACGATTTACTATATGAGTTTGGACGATTAGTTAAGGATGTTCAACCAGATATTGTGACAATGGAAAATGTGCCAGCAATTGCAACCTTTAAACTAAAGACTGTCTTAGCAGATTTCGTAAACGTGTTAAAGGAAGAGGGGTATCATGTAGCGCATCAGGTCGTCTATTGTCCAGATTACGGAATACCGCAGACTCGCAAACGTTTAGTGCTATTAGCTTCTCGATTTGGAAAAATAACCTTGATGCCTCCAACCCATAAAAAAGAGGATTATGTGACTGTTCGAGATGCTATTGGAAATCTTTCTCCATTAGAGGCAGGCGAAAGCTGTCCTTCTGATGCATTGCACAGGTGCCGTACATTATCTCCGTTGAATATGCAAAGGATGCTAGCAACGCCATATGGTGGTAGTTGGAAAGATTGGCCAGAGGAATTGCTTTTAGACTGCCACAAGAAGGAAGGTGGGAAAAGTTTTGGTAGTGTCTATGGGCGTATGGTATGGGACGAACCCGCTCCAACAATGACAACAGAGTGTACTGGTATTGGGAATGGTCGTTTTGGGCATCCAGAACAAAACAGAGCCATTTCTGCTCGTGAAGCAGCATTGATTCAGACATTCCCAGCAACTTACAAGTTCTTCCCTAATGAAGAAAATGTGTCTTTAGTTAAGGCTTCTCGCTATATAGGGAATGCTGTTCCACCAAGATTGGGGGGGGTGATAGCTGAAAGTATTAAGCAACATATACGAAATACACCATTATGAAACAATACAATTTTAATATATCATTGAGTATTTTAAACCATCTCGGCAGAAACTTGTATAGAAGTTTTATGACGGTTCTTGGTGAAGCTATCTCCAATTCATGGGATGCTGATGCTAATAATGTATATATAACCATAGATCGTGATTCAAAAATACTTATTGTTAGAGACGATGGTGATGGTATGGATGAAAACGATTTCCAAAACAAGTTCTTGAAAATTGGATATTCCAAGCGTAAAGACAATAAAACGCATACAATTTTGAAGCGTCCTTTCATAGGAAGAAAAGGAATTGGCAAATTGGCACTACTTTCATGCGCACAAAAAATAACAGTCTTATCAAAAGCCAAAGGAATGACCATTGTTGGTGGCGTAATAGATAATTCAGGATTGGATAAGGCAATAAAGGATGACGTGTCGTCCACTGATTATAGTCTTGGACTACCGCAAGATTCTCTAGTTTTAAAATATGATGAGAGATTAGGGGCAAAAGGTACAGTAATTTTCTTTGAAGGCCTAAAAGATGGTATTCGCAATCGTATTGAATATATCACCAAATTGGTAGCCTTGTATTTTCGGTTTTCTTTAAAGGATCCTAGTTTTAATATCTATATTAATGAGAAATTAGTCACGATAAAAGAATTGAATTCTATAAAGGAGAAAACGCAGTTCGTATGGATCTTAAATGCTCTTGATGATCCATATATTAGTGATGGTGTGTTTAAGAAATCGAAAGAAATCAATATTGACAATAGCCAAATAAAAGGTTTTATTGCATCTGTAGAGACACCTTCTGACTTAAAAATTAAAGGAACGGAAGAAAAAATAAGCATAGACCTATATGTTAATGGACGATTGAGGGAGAAAGATATTTTACGCCATATTCCTACAGCCAGAATTGTTGAGAGTTACCTTTATGGTCAGATACACTACGATGATTTGGATGATGAAACAGATCGCTTTACAAGTAGTAGAGAAGGCGTTGTTCCTGACGATCCTAAATTCAAAAACTTATTGGGAGAATTAGAGAAGATTCTTAAAACGATTATTAATGATTGGGATATATGGCGTACAGAAATCAATCAAGATGGTGACTCCGAAAATCCTAGATTGACAAAAAAACAGAGGAAATCAAAAGAACTTTTTAACGCTGTCGTGGAAGATTTCAAACCTTCAAAAGACAATAGCAAAAGTCGCAAGAAAGTTGATGGTTGGATAAAATCTATAAGTGAAGATGCAGAATTCAATTTATCGTCTTATGGAGAATGCTTTGTTTCTGAGAATTTGTTACGCAATTATATTGTGGAAAAGAAAATTGCAATATCGCAAAATGTTCAAAACAAAATAGACGATTGGAAAGCTAAAGCTGAAACAGCCAAACAGAATGCAAATATAAACTTTGATATACGCGAGGATGATTCCGATTTGTCATATTTAGACATGGATAATTTAGCGTATTTAGCTGATGATGAAACAGACAAAATAAAAAAGGCAACGTTGAGAAGAGATGCTGCTGAATACAAACCCATTCGGGATGCCCTAGCCCACACGTCAAGACTGACTGCTATAGCAAAAAGTCGGTTAAACATTACCTATGAAAATATAAAGGCCAGAATTGTTAGTTTGTTAAACAGAGCCTAGTGGAGTTAGTGGGTAATTGTAAAAAAGTTGTGGGTAACCCCAATGATATTATAAATAGAAGTAAAACGATATTAAGATTATGATACAAGCAATAAAAACTGAGAATGATTTGTGGGCATTGCTGACCGAGGTGATTAGTTTTCTCGGTTGGGCATTCCATCCAGATGACCCAATGACGGATTATGTCCGTAGGGACACCGGTGAGCCATCTTATTCTCCAGAAGAGGCCGAAAGATTAGATAGCCTAATGGACGAAGCCTTCGACTTCTGTGAACAGCATGGTGTTGATATCTACGAATTGTCAATGGAAATCAGCAAAGAACTTCATGGCGACATTTTCGCCGAAAAAGAGGTGGCATAGATAACACTGGTGCAAATCTCTTAGCTTGAAGTTTGTTATTGTATAGTTAATTAGGAATGACAGAAGATATAAGTATACAAAATACCCAAGAAAATATTGATTTCGATGGTCCTTCATGGATCGATCGACAGTTTACTCATCCTGAGCGGATTATTAGGCTTGGCACATCGTTCAGTGGCATTGGCGCCATAGAATATGCATTCAAAAGGTTAGGTCTCAACAGTAAGATAGTGTTTGCTGGAGATATAGATGCTAATTGCAAGAAGACTTACTTTGCTAATTACGACATAGACGAAAGTAAATGGCATACTGATATTCACGACTTTGATGCAAAACCCTATAAGGGGAAGGTGGACTTGTTTGTGGGAGGTGCTCCTTGTCAAGCATTCTCGATTGTGGGAGACCAAAGAGGTTTTGATGATACACGGGGTACACTATTTAGAGAATTTGCACGAGTGGTGAAAGAATGCCAGCCAAAAGTATTTATCTTTGAAAATGTTCAAGGCCTATTTAAGCATGATAATGGCCGCACATGGGATATAATAAGGAAAACCTTTGAAGATTACTGTGGCTATGATGTCCATTATCAGTTGTTAAACGCACGAGACTATGGTGTTCCCCAAACAAGAGAGAGGCTTTATTGTATAGGATTCCGAAGAAAGACAAGTTTCAAATATCCAGCCCCGATTCAATTAAAGTATCGAATGTACGACTTTATGGAAGATTTTACTGATACTGATTTTTTCTCGGAATCCGACGGCTACAAATATCTGTCAAATAATGAAGAACATAGAGAGGCACTTGTGAAAGGCCTTGAACATGAACATTTTAATGACTTCGTGTTTGCGGTAAAAGAAGTTGAAGACAAATATTATCTTTCAGAGAAAGTTGCTAAATACGTATTGGCAGGTGGAACCAAGACATTCAAGACCTCAACTAAAACGGATCTTGACATTGCGCGTCCTTTACTTCATTCCATGCATAAAATGCATAGGGCTGGAGTTGACAACTATGTTACTTATAGGAAAGACAAAGGAATAAACGGTATTCGAAAACTGACGCCAAGAGAATGCCACCGTCTTATGGGATTCCGGGATGACTTCCAAATTGTGTCAGCGAATACTGCTGCATACATGCAAGCAGGAAATAGTATAGTTGTTGATGTATTAATGGCGATACTTAAACAACTTGACATTACGAAATACGGTGTAAATGAAGAATAAATATCAAGACATACAAAATACAAAGGCCAATATTGACAATAGTGGGGTTGATTGGCGAACAAAGTCTTTCTCTCATCCTGAGCGAACGATAAGACTTGGTACATCTTTTAGTGGTATAGGTGCGATTGAGCATTCCTTCCATCGGTTAGGATTGAATTGTAAAATTCAATTTGCTGGAGATATTGACGAGAATTGCAAAAAGGCATATTTCGCAAATTATAATATTAAAGAGGAGCAATGGCATAAAGATATACACGAGTTTGATGCGACCCCGTTTAAGGGTAAAGTAGATCTATTTGTAGGTGGGGCTCCTTGCCAGGCCTTCTCACTTCGAGGTAAACATGGTGGATTTGAAGATACTAGAGGTACACTTTTTAGAGAATTTGCACGTGTAGTTATTGAATGCCAGCCCAAGGTGTTCATTTTTGAGAATGTTCGTGGTATGCTTTATCATGATAAAGGTAATACATGGGATGTCATTCATAACACCTTTGAAAAGGACTGTGGCTATCAAGTATATTATCAAATACTTAATAGTAAAGACTATGGAGTGCCACAAAGTCGTGACAGAATTTATTGTATTGGATTTAAGAAAGAGGTAGATTTTAAGTACCCAGCTCCCATTGAACTGGATAAAACAGTATACGATCTTCTTGAAGATATCATTGAAGACAAATATTTCTTAAAAGAAAAGGGGTTCCACTTTATTACAGAAAGTGTCAATCATACAAAAAGCTATACACAGATAAATGGTGCAATACAACTTTGCCAAAAAAGGAATCAGCAATTCAACTGGCATGGTGATTTCATATATCATCCCTTCACGGAGGAAAACAACCAACCGTCAGATTTCATGGAGAAAGTACATCTTATAAAAGATGCGGAAGAATCATATTACATATCTTCAAATGTAGAAGAAAGGACTATTTATCCTGACGGGAATGGGAACCATGTGTTACGTAGAGGTAAGAATGTAAAATGTGATACATCCAAAGGATGGTTCCGTAAACTCACGCCGCGTGAGTGTCTGCGTTTAATGGGCTTTGATGATTCGTTCAAAATTGTTGTCTCTGATACTGAGACATACAAGCAGGCGGGGAACAGTATCGTTGTAGATGTATTAATTGCTTTGCTAAAACAGATGGATATAACAAAATATGGTGTATAATTATGAAGATTGCAGATAATGAATATCAAGTTGTAGAGGTCTATGACCTTTCTGTAACTGTTCCTGACTCTTTTGTTACAAATGACAATAAGACATGTAACGGGCATGGAGAAGCAAAGTTCTACATGGGTTCTAAGGAACATATGAGGGAGTTCTATACAGGAAATCCTTTAAGTGATGGCTTTGAGGTCACATGCATCGTTCTGAAAGAAGATTTGTTACAATATATGCAGACTATTCAGCATGAATATCTACATCCCTCTATTACGTATAGAGGACAAAGGAAAAGGAGTAACATGTCACGTCTATGGCATCAAAGAAATATAATGTTACATGGGCTACCTGATGTTATGGAATTTCAAATAAGTGATCAAAAGCAGATAGAGGGATCTCGTGGATACGTAAAAAGTATATCCAGGAAAAAAGATTGTGCATACGAGATTATAAGAAACATTGCTTTACCTTTTGTTTCTTATGTGTCAGTTATGAAACTACAACAAGAAGAAACGGGGAAAATATATTTTTATTGGAGGCTTTTCACAGATTTCTCTCAAATGGCTGAACAGCAATTCATGGCAAAGAATTATGGTAAAAGAAAAGCCATGAAGTCTCGTCGTTCAAGAGATGGACAGGAAAAGTACCGCCAAGGGCTTTATACCGAGTTTAGACATTGTCCTTTTTCAAAAATTGATGATGCGCGTTTACTTGTAGCAAGTCATATTAAGCCATGGGCAGTATGCAATAGAGAAGAAAAAGTAGATGTCTCAAATGGTTTTCTATTATCACCTTTATTTGACAAGCTCTTTGACAAAGGTTTTATTACTTTTAGTGACGATGGAAACCTTATTATTTCTGAATGGCTTTCTGCTGCTAATCAAAACCGAATAGATTTTACATATGACACAAATGATTTGCTCTTGACACCTAAAAGAAAAGCATATTTGAAATTCCATCGTGAAAACGTTTTTAAATCTTGAAATGTATGGCAGATGCAATATGTAGATGGAGAAATGGCACTCCTAAAACTGTTGTGGAATTAGTTAATTCCATTCCCCATATTAAGATGCCTATTGATGTTTTTCGTAGTTTTATGGAAAACAGATGGGATGGTGATTTCTTTAGAACCCCATATCAATTGGCTTGTCAGTTAGGATTATACTGTGAGGCAGAAGATGGATATTATTATCCACGTTTCGATCATGACATTGACGAAAAAGAGGCAGAAGATTATCTCCTCTTTTGGTTGCCAAGATACTATGTCCCTAATCCATATACAAGAAAAGACGGTTTTCAAGATATAGATTGTCCAACATATTTTCTTAAAGAGTTGTATGCATATGTTCGAAAGAATCCTAATTGTACCTATAAAGATGCTTATGAGTATTGCTTTCATGAAACAGCAAAGAATAATGATGATATAATCCGGAACTATATAAACTGTTATTCGCGTATTTTGTCTTTCTCAAGAGATGGTTTATTAAATATTACAAATGTAAATCCTAATATTGTGTTTAAAAATATGGATAGAAATGACAAGAAGGCTTTCTTCGATAATTTTGATAATGAAAATGTTTTCGTTCGAAAAACTCAAGAATCTCTCCAGCAAATATACTATGGCGCGCCTGGTACAGGAAAGTCGCATGAGATAAAGAAATTGACTAAGGGAAAGGAGGTGATTCGTACTACATTCCATCCTGATAGTGATTACTCTACGTTTGTGGGAGCATATAAGCCGACGACGAAAAGGGTTCCTATCTATTCAACTTATGGAGAAAAAGCAGTGGAGGTGAAGGATGCAGATGGGAATCCTATGACAGAAGACCGCATTGTGTATGAATTTGTTGAGCAGGCATTTCTACAAGCCTATATCAAGGCTTGGAAGCAATTTGCTAAGGCTGATGAGGGCAAGGCTGCAGAAGAGGTGTACCTGGTTATTGAGGAAATCAATCGTGGAAATTGTGCACAGATATTTGGTGATTTATTCCAGTTGCTTGATCGTGGAGAAGATGGATTCTCTGAGTATCCAATTGTTGCAGACAAGGACTTACAAAAGCAATTGGCAAAGGCGTTTGCCGATATGCCATTCTTGAATGCACCTTCTGTCTGTGGCATGAGTGCAGAAGAGGTTGCTGTAAAAATCAGAAAAGGCGAAATATTGCTTTTGCCTAATAATCTGTATATTTGGGCCACAATGAACACAAGCGATCAAAGCCTGTTCCCAATAGATTCTGCCTTTAAGCGTCGCTGGGATTGGCAGTACATGCCAATTGCCAACGGCAACAAAGGCTGGCGCATTTCTGCAAATGGTAATGAATATGACTGGTGGGAGTTCTTGGAGAAGATAAATGCACTGATAGGCGAGAAGACCAGTTCGGAGGACAAAAAGTTGGGCTATTATTTCTGTAAGGCCAAAAACGGCCTGATTGATGCCAAGATGTTTGTAGGTAAGGTCATCTTCTATCTGTGGAACGATGTGTTTAAGGATTACGAATTTGAAGGTGATGCGTTTAATGATGTTGAAGGCAAGTTGACCTTTGATAAGTTCTATAAAACGATTGACGGTACGACTTCTGTCGTAGAGGAGAAGGTTGCATTGTTCTTGAAGAACCTAGAGGTCAATCCTATAGACGAACAAGAAGATGAGGATGGGAATACACCAACGTCTACGAGACGAAACTTCGATAAGTTCTCTGTAAACGGAGTCGGCCAGTTTGGAAAAAACAGGTTGGCGTCAGAGAGCGTAAAGAAATATATAGAGTTAAATCCCAATCTGACAACGGAAGAAGTTCTGAGGAGTTGGAAAGGCATCGGAGTGAGTGTTCCCCATTTTGTTGAATCAAAAGAAGAATACGATTCTAGGACTGATAACAGCAAAAGGTCATATGAAATTCCATGTGGTGATAGCGTAATCTACGTTGCGCATAATGGTTATGGGAGTAATGGAAAAGTTTATGAACTTATAGAAGCAGTAAACAGGCAGAATTGGGGTATTAAACTCGCTCTGGTAGAACAATGAGAATTCTGATAGAGGAATATCAATACGCATACGAGGATGTGAGCCAGATGGCTCCAAGCCTTGATATCCAGCACGATGCGGAAGGCAAAGTGAGTCTAAGCCGCGTGGGGTATTTCTTCTGCCCAGAGGTAGATGATTGCGTGTTTGTTCTTCCTAAGGTGTTGCTTGAAGGGGAGTTCGGTCAGGAATTAGTGTTTGGACATATTCCTCCTCGTGATTTAGTTGTTCTTGACAAGTGCGAGATGTTGACTACAACAGAACGTGAGTTTATCTACAATCTTTCTGTGTGGATATACAGGGCTATCTGTGTGTTTAAGGAACATGAGTATGATCGTTTCGGTGGAAAGAAGAAAACGCCATCTATCGTGCTTTATAAGCAAATGCCAGTAGCCGGACATTCGAGAAAAAGAAAAGCAAACACATTTTTGGATATCCTGTTGGCACTCCAACAATGGAACAGGGATAATCAGCAGTTCGTGATGTTTATCGTCAAGAACCTGCATGCAGGTTATAACAAGATTAATTGGACGAGAACGATTTCACATTCACAGGCCATCATACAGAATGAACATTCGTCGCAGTCGGTTGTTTATTTGAATCCCGTCAACAGAAAGCGTACGATTAATTTTGATGAGGAGTTGTTGGTAATATATTACAGCATTCTCTATTACATCAATGATACTTATGGACTGCCTGTTATTATGAATGTGAACTTTCCTCTGATAAAAGGGGAGAAGTTTAAGACTTATTTGAAAGGCTTTGGAGTCAGGCGGCTCCGGCAGATTAAATATAAGTATTTCTCGGATAAGGCATTGGAACTCTGGAATCTGTGCTTTGACTTCTTTGACCGTCCCTCTCATGTAACGATGAATGTTGACAGGAGGGAGTATATGATGGTTAAGAGTTTCCACGTTGTCTTTGAGGCTATCATTGACGAACTGATTGCTGGTGATCAGAAGTTGCCCAAAGAATTGATTGACCAGGAAGATGGCAAGGTGGTTGACCACATGTACCAATATCGTGAATTGGTGAATGATGAAAGTGACGAGGAGATATATTATATAGGTGACTCGAAATATTATAAGCGTGGTCGTAATCTGTCAAAGGAGTCTATATATAAGCAGTTTACATACGCAAGGAATGTGGTTCAATGGAACATAGATTTGTTCAATGATGGTAACGAGATAGGTCAAAGAGGCCATATCAAACTACGTGATGAAGTGACTGAGGGATATAACGTGATTCCTAATTTTTTCATCTCAGCACAGCAGAATGAACTGGAGAAGAAGGACGACATTCACTTGACAACAGATAAGACTCCTTATTATTTGAGTCGGCAGTTTGAAAACAGGTTGTTTGACAGAGATACATTCTTATTGGCTCATTATGATGTTAATTTCCTGTTCGTATTGGCCTTATACGGGCGTAATAAGGAATCAGCTAAAGTGGCCTGGCGAAACAAGGCAAGACAATTGTTCCGCAGTCAGATACAGGAAATGCTAAAAGAGCACTTTACTTTCTATGCCATGACTGCCCATGAAGATGTAGATGCAGAGTTATATATCAAAGAGCATTTCCAGTCTGTATTAGGTAAAGTGTTTCGTCCTTTTAACGACATGGATAATCAGCAGTATTTCTCTTTGGCATTAAGAAAGCCCGAGAGGATAGTGTTAACAGATAAGACCAAAGAAGCAGAACTGAGGGCCGAAGTGCGTGAAGAGAATGAGGCTCTGCTTTTCCAACTAAGGCAAAACTTCTATGTAGAACTATGTCCGTTAGGAGAGTTGCCTTATAACAAGTTGCCCGTGGTTATACCCCATATCAGAATGGAGATTCCGAAGAAGTTTATGACGATGCATTATTTGGAGAATTATCCAAATACTTCATTCTTGATCGGCGCAGTCAATGGCAAAGATCACATCAGATGGATTCTTGGTAGAGAGGGCGGAAAACGAGACGATGCCTATAATGTTCGAATAGGTAAAGATGTGCATGGGGGTGTGGTTAAGAGTCGTGATGAGATTAAACATGCCAAGTTTGTCATATTATATTTAATGGGTGAAGGGCATAAAGAAATCTATAAGGTGTTTCGGGTCAAGAATATTGGTGAGATGTCAAAAGCTCAGATGATAAAAACGGGTTATCATGAACCGCATCATGACAGATACCTATGCTATTTCTTTGACGAGGAAGTCACACTTGGTAATATCAATATAGATAAGATTATTGAGGATGACAGGAAGAGGTTCATGGAAGATACAAGATATAATCATGTGTTGGAAGCATACCCTCAAGGACGTCCTGTATATTTAGATGGTAATCAATTAATAGCTTATAGATATTGATGGATAAGCTCTCTGCAGAACAACGGCACAAGAAGGCTGCGATTAAGCAAGAGCAGAGCGATGCCTGCATCAGCTCTGCCGAGCGTGAACAGGCTCGGCGATCAGCCAACATGGCGGCGATT
>OCTX012137533.1_pt1 | contig 11818 bp, 7 predicted proteins | sample 1539691 | NCBI WGS metagenome assembly OCTX01 (sample SAMN02144231, study PRJEB22623) | gut metagenome | biome: sheep rumen | host: Ovis aries | place: New Zealand
CGACTGGGACATGACAGACGAGGAGATCATACAACACTACAACAAGCGAGGAACTGCAGAGCAGGTCTTCGACCGCCAGAACAACGACTTCGGATGGGCGCATCTGCCGAAGTCATTCATGAACCAGAACACCGTGTTCCTGCTTATCACCGCCATGGCGGCAAACTTCTACAGATACATCGTGGCATTGCCGCTCATGGCCGTCCTCTTCGGGATCAAGGCCACGGACCGGGTCAAGAGCTTCCTGTTCAGATTCATCGCCGTACCTGCCAAGTGGGTCAGAACGGCAAGGCAGTACAAACTCAACATCTACTCCAACAAGCCATACAACCTTATTTGGGAACACGGATAGGCTAACTTCCTTCGCTGATGCTTTGGTCTAAGCCTCTCGACCTTACGGGGTAAGGGGGAACTAGTTCATGTCCCGTCGGATTACGCGCTTGTATGGCAAAAAAAACAGACAGGCATGTCTCAAATGACGGCAAGACTAGACCGTTGAAAAATTATCTGCGGATTTTAGGTTAAAGAATAGAGACGTCAAAGAAAAACAACCTGTCCATGACTATGATATTGTCTATGGCCCTATTGCTGATGACGGTGTGACTTATCAGTTGCGTAGATATCAAGGAGGCGTGATTTCTCTCTCCCGTCTAATTGAAGAGTTGAAATACGCCAAAGGTATTACATTCCAATATTTCTTCGGTTCAGAACGTGCATTACAAAAACTTACAGCTCTATGAAATCCCCCTTGACTCCACAACAAATACAAATCATGAAAGATGATTTGTCGATAGAATTAATAGAAATGCTTATTGATGAATCCCATTATTCACCTCAAAAAGCACTTGATGTCCTTTATACTTCCGATACGTTTGAACGTCTACAAGATGATGAGACGGGATTGTACTATCAAAGCGCAGGCTATGTTTACTCATTTTTAAGCGATGAAATAAACACGCCAAATGTTGCATAACAGAAGTTATGACAAATAAAACTAATCCGCACAGAACAGATATTAAAGATTAGCGTTTATGTATTTCTTATTGTAAACCCTATCTTTATCACCATTAAATTTGTGATTTCATTTCGTACAATGGCTAATGTACGAATGATACATGGGCAATGTACGAATGGTACATGGCTAATGTACGTTTAGTACATGTACGATGTACCAAATTGATTTTGCCCTTCCGTATACCATTAAGACGTAAAGAATGAAGCGTGTTTCGTCTTGAATTCTTGCACAATTCAGTAATAATCACTAATTTTGCCACGCAAATGACGTGAACAAATGATTGGAACAATTGTCAACACAGCCACAATTATCGTAGGAACGATTATCGGAACCATACTTCACCGTGGGATTAAGGAGAAATATAAGCTGATGCTTTATAACGCATTGGGATTGGCGAGTCTTGCCATTGGACTGAATGCTACCATCAGCAATTTCCCTAAGAGCGAATATCCCGTGTTGTTTATCGTGTCGCTTGCCATCGGGGGAGTGACGGGAACGACTCTCGATATTGACGGTAGGTTTAAGCGATTGGTGGATAAACGGTCGAAGAGTGGACAAGCCAACCGACTTGCAGATGGTCTCTCCACCGCTATCCTACTCTATTGTATCGGTCCGCTTTCTATGTTGGGACCCGTTATCAGCGCCTTGAAAGGCGATCATACTTTCCTCTTCACCAATGCCACGTTAGATTTCGTATCTTCCACCATATTCGCCTCTACTTACGGCATCGGGATGGTATTGGCTGCTCCTGTCTTATTCTGTTGGCAAGGGATGTTTTGGGTTATCGCACGTATTTCTTCATCTGCCATTAGCGAGGCATTGATGGCTGAATTGTTGATTGTCGGTGGTTTAATGATTACCGCAAGTGGTTTGTCCTTGCTCAAACTTAAAGATTGTAAGACGCTCAATCTCCTACCCTCTTTGCTTGTACCCGTTATTTGGTTTCTTGCAAAAGCATTACTCAATATATAAACCCCTATTTCCCGTCTTCTTAAAGACGAAAGATAGGGGTTGTAAACATAGTCTTTACGACGAATAAACCTATTGTTTAGCAGGGCTAATGATATAGTTTGTAACTTGTACGGTGGAAATCAATTCACCAGCACTATTGACTATCTCCACTTGCCATTGATGCAACGTTCTTCCCTTGTGCATCAGACGGGCGGTTGCCGTAACGACATCTCCTTCCAATACCGCTTTCACATGACTGCCACTCACGCTGATTCCCACGCCTATCTTATGTGGACAAAGTGCCAACGAACCTACTCCTGCGAGATTCTCAGCCAATGCCAGTGAAGCACCACCACTAAGAAAACCGAAGGGTTGACGATTTCGCTCATCTACCTTCATCCTCGCCATGCAAGTATCTGGTTCTGGCGTTGAGAGAAATTCCATTCCAAGCGTGTTAGACAACCCTGGTTGTCTTCCTATTTTTTCCTTGATGAATTCAATATCCATTTTCTTTATTTATTATCAAAAGTTTTTTCTTTCGTCAATTTGCATTCAAAATCAATTCCACCAAGGCTGTCACATCGGTGATATTGATTACGTCATCATTGTTAATATCTGCCGCTTTCCTAATAAATACGGGAGGTGTATTACCCAAGATGTGGCTCACCATACATGTAACATCGGCGATATTGACATATCCGTCATTATTTACATCACCTATTTTGACTTGCGACACATGATATGTAAGCGTGACATCATCCACCCATACACTGGCGGGCGAGTTGCCTGCCGACGTGATGAAACCGAAGGATAAGTTGAGGAAAGTCGGTTCTGATACTTCTAATTCATACGTTCGCTCCGTCCATGTATTGCTGGTGGGCTTGATAGAAACGGGTGCAGTATTTCCTAATTGGTAGAAATTCAAGTCGGTATTCATGTAACTACCATTGGTTTCCGACTTGATGTAGAATTTCAGTTCATACTTACCAGATGGAATCATCGTTTCTTTCATGATTTGCAAATGTGGATTGGGCGATTCTGCCCAATTCTGGCGTAAACGCACATAGTTAGCACCACCATCGCGAGGACTGGCATTATCACGTGTAAGATAAGCATATTGCTTGTTGTAATCCGTTGCTCCAGAACTAAACGTCGTTTTCCACCCCACTTGATGATAGACATTTGGCCAAGTATCGTCAATACGTGTACCATTAGCACTCTCGAAGTCAAGATTCTCACCAAGAAAACGATTGGCACCAACTTCAAAATCATCTTGTTGAGTGTCAGCATAAACTATAAACGCATCATCCAAAGCATTGATAGCTTCTTGTACCTTCGTGTCATCATCGGTGTAATTGGTATTGGTCATATATGTCGTATATGCGGCAGACAGATTAGTATCCCCGAAGGAATTGACGCCATTGAGCAATGATAAATAGCCATTGAACAAGCGAATGCTGGCATCGGTGGCATTCATTTGTTCCTCCAATGCTTGAGCACGAGCGTCATATTCGGTCAATAAGGAAATATCATCCAAGGCTTCTGTTACATCCATCACTTTCTCTAACAAATCCGTCCATGCTTTGGCACTCATCGTAACACGACTATAGTCAGTACCATCAATGAGATTATAATCTTTCTCGAAACGTTCCAAGGCTGATAACATCCGCTCACGACTAACCTTAGCGGCGGCAATCTGCGCCTGTGCCGTACTGATGGCATTAGGTAAGGTGTTCGATGTTACCGTATTCAAATCGTCTTCTGTCGTTGCTGCATTACCCTCATCTATTGCAGATTGCAATGCTGCTTTTTGCTCGGTGGTAAGATATTGTGCATCATTACCATCGAGAATGGCTTGCGCCTCTGCTATATATCCATCGCGCAAATCTTTCAATGCCTGCAAAGGATCACCATAGAAGAGAAGTCCGAAACGGTCAAAGGCAATCCAGTTGCCTGTACAGTTCTCAAGTGCAACTTTGACAAGGAGTTTTCCATCTGTTACTGTCGTGCGTACCTTGTACAGACCGTATGCACCCATCTCTGTTTTGTCGTCATTAGCATAAAGAAACATACCCGTGCAAGGAGCATCACCATTTCGTTGATTGATATTATGACCATAGACAGAAACCTCATAAAGTCCGTTTGGCAATCCCGTGAGTTGCTGACTAACTTGTCTGTTGGAGAGACCAGCATTCTCCTGCCAAGCCTCCATAAAACCAACACCACTCTTGTTTGTCCAGTTATTGTCTTGATAGCTGATGTTATTGGGAGTCCAACCTGACAGGTTGCGGTATTCAGCACCTGAATTGATGATTTTATAAGTCATATCGGTTGGCGAACTGACAGAAGCTTCATCGTTAAGGTCAAAGAGTTCAAACAAACCAACTATACACCAAGAACGTATCTCTTCGAATGTACCTTTAATACCTATTTCAATCTGTGTGTTATCAGTAGCGATATTAAATTCCACAAAATTACGGTACATTTTCGCATCGAAACAGTTAGCACCTTGTGCTTGATTGTCGGCATAACTATCAGCTTGAATGCTTCCAAGTGTTGATATTGTCACTTTCGTGTCACCTGCATAAAGATAGGCAAGCGATATATTAGCATTTGTATTGTATTGTTCTCCTTGACGGAAGAATGAGTAATTGACCAATCGGTAATTACCCTTGGGCAATGTGATTTTCTGTGTCAATGAATAGGAAGTCACACCGAGTGTACCCCATCCTGCGTATGACTCTGTAGCATAGCCCACAGTATTGTTCCCTCGTTCTGGACTATTGAAATTAGAGACTGTCCATCCTGTAGTACCATTCGACAGAGTGGCATTCTTAATATATGTACTCGTAATATCTCTTTGGGCGGTTGCATTACCAGCAAAAGCGAGCAGAGCAACGAGTGTCAAAAAGAATGTTTTTGTTTTCATGATTGTTGTCCTTTCTGTTTTTGTTAGTAATTAGAATTTCGTTTGAATGACTTCCTTCACTCCTTCACCACGCTTAAAGAGCACCACGTAAGCATTGTTGGATTGGTCGGTATTGCCATTTGCGGCAACAGTATAGTCACGTACCATATTATCCGTTGCTACGGTATTGGTGTATGTGAGGTCGGAAAACCGATGATAATGGCCAGAGAAGTGTTGTACTTTGCCATCGACCTTACCCGCTGCCTTCGCCATGATGGTAGAGATGGGATTCTTCTTCAATGTATTGGCAGAGTTGGCATCGTTAAGGGCAATGCCTGATGTGGAAGACCCATAGATGGAATTGTCGGAAGAGGTGATGTAATTGCCAACGTTGTTTTGGTCAAGCCACCAACGATTGCAGTCACTACCAGCAAGGAAAGGATAATGTTGCATCCATACTGAGGGTTCATCGGCATGACTCTCCACAAAGGTGTTAAGTGCCGTGATGACACCATCGGGTGCATAATAGGTAGCACTGGAAAAGAATCCTGGTTTCTTGTATATCTTCTGGAACCAATAGGTATGTGCGCAATAGAAACGTACTCCCTTAAACTTAAACGTAAATGGCTTCGACTGGAAATAACTGCTCTTACTGTTGTCGATGAAATACGAAATGTTCTCATCAAACACGCCTTGATTGTTCCAATAAGAGTTGTTCGTTTGGATAGCAGAGATGGTCTCATCATCTGCATTGGAGCCACCAGTAGATCCCCAAGTCACACCTTTATCCGTACCATTATCCCAATAATCAGGCGATAAGTCGTGATTGCCAGCGATGAAGATGAAAGGAACACCTGCTGTCTTGCACACCTCAGCCGTAGCATCTAGGAAGTTGGTGTGTTTACCCGCACTTCCATCATCACCCTTGTCTTGGTCGATATCGCCCAAGCAGAATACAATATCGGCTTTGGGAACGATAGTAGCAGCACCCTCTGTGGTGAAATTCACTTTCTTCTTACCGTCCTTTCCCATGTTACAGATGTTGTTCATGATAGTTGTCAAATCTTCCTTGCTCGTTCCATCATGCCCACTACCTTGGTTGGTATGGCAGTCGGAGATAAATACGGCGCAGAACCACAAGTCTTCTACGAAACGAAAACCGTATGCTTTGTTGTTATAAACAAATACTTCCAATTCTCCTGACGTGATGTTGGTTGTTGTGGGATTAGGCTTGATTTGTGATGCATTGACCGTTTGTCCATCAACTTGCACAGCAGTAATAAGTCCGTTTAAGTTCGTTCCTGCTGGCACAGTGATAGTCGTAGAACCATCCAATGAATTGCGCTCTGCACAATTTGCATACGCCAGCCCATTCAGCGTGAACGTCATTTGTGCATTTGTCGTCAATACGACCATGCACAAAAAGATAAATGTCAGTAGCTTTCTCATATTCAAAAAGTAAATAGATGATTAATCTCTGTTCAAAATAATATTCACTAATAATGTAACATCTGATATATTGATGATATCATCACCATTAATATCTGCCGCTTTCCTAATAAATACGGGAGGTGTATTACCCAAGATGTAACTCACCATACACGTTACATCGGCGATGTTAACATATCCATCATTGTTGACATCTCCCATCAGGAAGGAATCGCCATAGTAATACAACACGAAATTATCCACGGCAACCCAATTGGCATTGGTAGATTCTACATACAGACCGAAGGTATGATTGCCAGCCTCTACCGTCTTGCTTACTTGGAACACTTCAGGGGCATGGTCGGCGGTATGACAAGCAATGCTCTCATCGTCGAAACTAAGTGTCACACCACTCACGGAAAGACTTGGTTGGTCTTGACGAACAGCCTCTACGGCTGCTTGCAACATATACTTTCCATCTCTCAAAGATAGTGTTTGCGACATGGAACGGTCAGCTTGTGCCGTTGCACTTACCCACCATTCCGCAAACGGTGAGTTAAAGTGATTGTATTCAGCATCCAAGGCGCTCCAGTTGCCCGTCGTATTCCACCCATCAATGTTCCATTTGTCAAACGTAGCATTTGAAATAGGTACACGAACAGGATTCTCGTTGGTTGCCAAAGCATAGTATTCATCCTCCGTTCCAGCAAAAAGAAGCGAGAAATTATCCATTGCAATCCAATTGGCATTGGTTGAGACGGTCTTCAATCCGTATGTCAACGTACCATCTGTCACCTCTACCTTCAACGAATAACGTTCGGGCGTTCCGTTGGCAGTTGCAACCGTCATCTCTTTATCACCGGCATAGAAGATTACACCAGATACATCTGAACTACTATTGGCTTGTTGACAAGCAATAAACGAACCACGGATATAGTACGTGCCATTAGGCAACTCACGAATGGTCTGCTCTATTTTCGTATTGGCGAGTGTATTCCCGCTGCTTATCCATCTTTCAATGAAGGGGAAGTCAACTCGTGCACCATCAGCAGTATTGGTATATGGCGCACCACCATTGCGATAATTGGTGTACATGCCATTGTTGGTCCAATCTTTTAAACTACCCGTGCAGAGATAAGGAGCCATAGCGTTAGTAATGTCGAAGTATTCTGCCAAGTCAGCTGCAGGGTCTTGTGATATATTTTCTCCACCGTAGTAATACAAACGGAAGTTGTCGAAGATAGTCCAATCACTCGATACGTATGATGCTCCTCGAATACCGAATTGCAATGTTTGGTTGTTGCTGGTGAGTGTTGTCTCCACGCTATTATCATAAAGTCCCTTGTTGAAATAGGCAGCTGCAGACTGCATGGTGTTGGGTATATACTTGACTGGTGAACTGCCCACTTCCGTCTCTGTGCCTACACCCACCTTGGTTGTCTGGGCTTCCTTACCGATATGGTTGACTAAAGCGTAATTAGTTCCCAAATACACTTGCGTGGTAATGGGGAAATTGTTGGTGCCAGCCACATAGTCATTGTATGTATCCGCGGATGTTCCAGGACGTTGGTAGCCTTGTAGTTTGAAAACATACCGACCAGCAGGAGCGCCCGTAATGGTCTGGTAAACATCGAAAGTCTTTTGGAAATACTCGCCACAAGAATAGCTAATGGTTGGCATCGTGCCACTCCATCCCTCAGTATCGTCCATTCCAGCATTCTTGATGAGGAAAGTAATGTCATACGGAGAACCAATAGGTGTGGTGTTTTGCATGAATGTCATAAGAGCCGCTTTTGCTTCGCCCTCAAGAGTAACAATAGTAGATGCATCAGCCGTAGCTTCAGCTGCCTCTATTTCTTGTAGTTTATTTTCCAATGTAGAATTTGCCCCCGAAACATCTTCCGAATGAGACTTCGTCGCAAGATTACGAATGGCAGCAATGAGATTATCAAGATTGTATTTCTCACCCTGTCTGATAGCGTTGTCTATATCTTCCAATCCGTCAGCATCGGTGATAATCCATCGCTGGGCTGTAGCTGCATTGGTGTTGCTGAATGATGTAGAACCAGTCATTGTTGCACTCTTCGCACACATTGCTTGTGGTGAAGGAGTGGAAGTGGCTCGCATAAGATGATAGCAATCAAGAGTCAATGCCGATGAACCTTGTCCCAATACCACATCAACGAATGACAATTGGAGACGCAAGTTTATTTCATTGGAAGTGGACGTTGTTGCCTTAAAACCATTGTTTGCATTGTCGGAGGCATAATAGATATAACGTCCCGTGGTTTGATTCTTGATGCGATACGTTTGTGTCGTGGGATTGAAGGTAATGTTCCACATGGCATTGTTGGAAGACGTGTTTGCCTCAGCAATGGAAAGGGCCTTCAATTGTAATGTTCCATTGTTATCTACAAGATAGGAAGTCTTCAGTCCATAGTTCGCATCTGTGTTACGAATGAAATAGGCTTTGTTGTCTTCATGTTCAAATGTATAAGCCAAGCCTTGCAAGTTTCCACTGACAGGAGCAAGACCGTCCTCAACAATCGCTTGCATCAATAAGGAATTGCCATAATAGGAAGCATCGGTATGGGCATCTTCATGTGCACCGTTGATAGTATATGATAAACTTTGTGCAGCCCCAGTTGCCCATAGGTGTGTATTATCGCCAGTTAGTCTTACGTTCTCACTATTATCCCAGAATTGCAAGAAACGTGTGGCTCGTTTACCATACCAAATGCCCCTTGTATTTTCCGAACGGATATCTCCAGAATAAGTACCATGAGTTCCCACACCAATGCCATGACCCGCTTCGTGTAAGATAGTTCCTGTCTGTTGATAAGACTCTGTCTGACTTACTCGCATCCATCCGCCATACGAGCAATCTGCCGTTCCACTGCCTGCTCCTGCTCCATAGACATAATGCGCACTGAGATTGAAACCGCTAATGCTCGTTAAGTTCTTCCAGTATTCCATTCCTCCAGATACCGATTGTGAGATTCGAGCATTTTGTGCATCATCGCCCGCATTGTCGTAACTGTATGTAATGTTTCCCTTGGGCAAGGTATATACCTTTATCACATCTCCATAACCAACCTTATAACCTGTTGTAACCGCATACGCGCGTATATAATATAAGGTGGAAGGTGAAAGATTATCCAAGCAATAAATTCTACCGCCATTCTCCACGTATCTTGTAGAACGCTCGTCGGCTACGGTAGGTGTTGCATTGGTGGTACTATAGCAAAAACCTTGTTCCAAGATGGAACTTGAAGATGAAATCGTTGAACGTCCGAATATCATCGTTGCACCTCGTGCGTATTTCTTATTCGTGATTACCGTTGGAACAGTACCCGACGTTGATGTCTTTGTGGCAAAGATACTACGCTCAGCCGCCAACATAGCGGATTTCAATGTAGCTGCTGCCGACTGAACATTAGTGGAAGTGCCATTCGATGTGTATCGGTTGGCATTGGAAATGGCACTATTCAATGTACTCTTCACCGTAGCATCCATGGATTGCGAAACTAATGTGTTTGCCTTTGAAACAAGATTGCTCAATCCCTCACGCATATAAGTGACATTGGTGCTAATGCGCGAAAGGCGGAAATTGTCGCAAGCCATCCAGTTACCCGTGGCATTCTCCACCTTGAAACCGATGGTTACGTCATCGGTCAACACGTCAAAGGTCAAAGTATAGTCTTTCGCAGAAGTAACCGTTGTCTCTTCCCAATCTGCGAAGATACACCCTCCACTTACGGCCGTGCTACTTCCTTGCTTGATGTGTTGCGCGGCAACGGTAAGCGTATATCTTCCCTTTGTCAATCCCGTAATCTTCTGTTTGATATAAGTATCGGGCAAGTTGGTCGTATTCATAACCCATTTCTCTACGTAGGCATAGTTAGCTTTTCCCGAAAAGTCGTTGTTCACTTGGCATTGCATTCCCTGTTGTTGCCAACCCGCAAAACTCAATCCATCAAAATTCGGATTTACGATACTGGAAGTCACATCTGTTTGTGCATGAACTTGCGTCATTGCAAGAACAACACTCATAATAAACGTCAAAAATCGTCTTGTCTTCATATCATTATCAATTAGTAGTTTTTATCGAAAAAGGTAATTAAAAATCTATATTCTATCTATAACCATCTATAACCGTTCCATCCATCGTGAGAGGAATACATCACTAACGGAATAAGTAGTGCCGTTCATGTCTGCTTCATCATTTAGCAATCCCTTATCGCAAAGTGCATCAGCTATCCTTCGTGATACGGAAGGTGTACCTATTTTATGTTTCTTGAGAAAAGCACTTGCTGTAATTTGACGAACATTTCCTTCCTTTGCCACAGCTATCAGGAAGTTCCATTGTTTATCTGTTAGCATCTGGCGATATTGCAAATACACAGCTTCACCTTGTTTCATCAACTGATTACATGCTATCTTTACATCGTCAAGGGTTATGTCTGTACTTCCATTGGCATAAATGGTATGACAGAGTTGTTGGGTGTAATAAGTATGACGAAGTGTCCAATCTAAAATGAATTGCAAAGCCTCATCGGAAATACTTCTTTGACGTTCGTTGAACAACCTAACTATGAATGCAGAATAGGATGTCTCAGGAATCTTGTCGAGCGAAATAAAAACCGTACTACTATAGAATGGTTTCTTTTCATTGGCAAAAATGTCAGCCATCAGATGTTTTTTGCTCCCACAGAAGATAAATGTCAGATTGTGCATCTGCTGTATATAGGTGCGCAACAACGCTTCCATGTTCTGTTCGGGATAATCGCGAATTTGTTGGAACTCATCAATGGCAATTACAATCTGTTCACCTTGACTATCCAAGAAATCAAATAACCCACGCAACGTGTATTCTTTTTCATGGGCTGTTTGATAGACAATTTGCAACTGAGGTTCACCTGTAATAACGTCGAACGATAGTTGTGGGCGCAAGGATTTGATAAATGTCAGCAACTTTTCACCCATAGACGTTTTGGGTTGAAACGATTTCATGGCTGCTTCTGCCATTAACTTAATGAAGTCATCGATATTGCGCGACGCAAAAATATCCAAATAGATGGTATGAATATCGGGAGCCGTATCTTTCAATTCATCAAACAAACGCAGTATCAAGCCCGTTTTTCCCATACGACGCTGGGAAATAAGCGTCATATCTGTCTTGTTTAAGCAGTTGCGTAACATTAAATCCAACTCTTCTTCTCGGTCGCAAAACTGTTGCTTCGACTCATACGACTTAATCGTAAACGGATTCTCCATAGCTTTAAAGTGTCCTATTTCTGATGCAAATATACTACTATTTTTTTAATTCCACAAAATGTGTAACACAAAATGTGTAATCATGAGAGTTATAAACACGAATATGATGTTTTTTTGAAAAGAATCAACATTATTTCATTTTAAATGTCTATCTTTCCTCTATAAATAGGAAACAAATTGCCCCGCAGGAGTAACTAAATACTCATAATCTGTTGATATAGAGGCATACCCATCCCAAG
>OCTX012021370.1_pt1 | contig 11817 bp, 11 predicted proteins | sample 1539691 | NCBI WGS metagenome assembly OCTX01 (sample SAMN02144231, study PRJEB22623) | gut metagenome | biome: sheep rumen | host: Ovis aries | place: New Zealand
ATCTGTACCACCTTTAAATTATATTCCTGTTATTACGATGCTTTTTCTTTCCGGCTATCAGGACTATTCCAGAAAGTGATAATACCAGTAATAATACTATCGGTATGTCAAGTCTGATCATCTCGACAAATCGAGTAGGAGGAATTTCTCTTAGTTGAGAAATTCCGACCTCTCACACCACCGTGCGTACCGTCCGGTACACGGCGGTTCAATCAACTTAACAAGTAACACATCTTTCAGTGTAGTAATCTAACATTGAGACTAGTCCAAATGAGGCTAGTCTCTTGTTACTTATAGCTTGGCACACGTCAGAAGCTCTGCACACTCTAGCATACCCCTTGGCATATGCAGTGCGCCACGCAGCCCATCTTGGGACACCAAGTTTAACAAGATTCTTTGCTCTGTTTTGCGGGGATTTCCAATGTTTCCAAATGCACATGCGAAGCCTGTATCTTATATTTCTATCCAACTCTCTACAGAGAGTTTTCATACTTCCAATCTTGAAGTAGTTAATCCACCCTCTAATAAGCTGATTGAGTTTCTCAATCTTGTAGCTGTTACTTACTCCCCAACTTCGACGGGTAAGTTCTTTCATTCTTTTCTTAAACTTCGCTACCGATTTCGCGTGTGGCTTTGCTTTGAACTGATGTGCACTGGTGTCAAAGTAGAATCCAAAACCAAGATATTTAATCTTGGTTGGTCTGTCTACTTTACTCTTAGTCACGTTGACTTTAAGCCCTAGTTTCTCTTCAATGAATCGTGAAATATTTCTCATGACTCTGTTAGCAGCCATTTCGCTACCTACAATGATGATACAATCATCAGCATATCTTACGAAGTTTAATCCTCGTTTTTCCATTTCCTTGTCGAGTTCATTTAACATGATGTTCGCCAGTAATGGCGATAGATTTCCTCCTTGTGGTGTTCCCACTACAGAATCCTCGTATTCATCATCAATCATGATTCCACTGACTAGATACTTTCTTATGATAGAGATGACATCCCCATCTTTGATTGTTCTTCCTATAAGAGTCATCAGCTTATCATGGTTTACTGTGTCAAAGAACTTTTCCAGGTCAATGTCCACAATCCACTCATAGCCATCGTTCATCATATCCAATGCAGTTAGGATTGCTTGCTGTGCACATCGATTCGGTCTAAATCCATAACTGTGGTCATGGAACTGTTCTCTCTTTTAATCCTTTTGTATAATAAGAATACTCTGCTATATACAAACATCTGTTGCAAGACTTATCGTCCTTACAACAAGCACTATATTATTTATTCATTTCTTTTACTTTATCTTCTATTATCTTCTCAACTTCTTTCTTAGTATAAACATCCTTTTTAAGGGCAAAATTGTCATAATAATTTGGTGGGTAATTAGACGGATTATTGTTATGATGTTTCTTGTCATACAGGAATATAATAAGTGCGATTAATCCACCGCCACCAATTATAATTATAGGAATCCAAATAACACTCATTTCCGTCTTCTCATTTCTTCTATTTCAACATTCTTAAGCAAAAATGACTTACAGAACTTATTCATTGTTTCCTCATCTCTAATTTGCACAGACACAATTCATCAAATAGTCCATTCTATCTGGCATTATTTCTTTACATTTTTCTGCCTTATCAAAATCCATAAAGCCCGGATGTGCAGATGGATTTCGATATTTTTCAACTAAATCATTTATTTTATGAATATATTGTGCATTCAACAAATCCGAAACCACTGTCTCGCTATCTAAAAAGCTCTTAAAATCCTGAAGAAGTGGACTATCATTTACCGTCTGAGGCTCTTTCATAATTGACATTATTGTATTCATTTGTCCCAGCGTATATTCCGGTCGCCTTGTTTTCACAGCTTTATTAATTGCTTTTACAAAAGCTCCCGTTTTGCTCTTCAGACTATTTTTTGACTTATCTACAGCAAGAAATGAATCTAAATTTCTTCCTTTACGGTTAATTAGATCCTGTGTATACTTACTGAATATTTTTATCAAAAATTCGTTTTCTATAGCTCTACAAAGTTCAAGAATTACCGGCGAATAATCTGGTTTGCTATATTTCTGAAGCTTAGAGAAAAGATACTCAGCAACCGGGATAAGTCGCCTAGTTAATTCTTCTAACTCATCCCAGTTATCATATAAGCTCTGGCAAAGGCCATAATAATCTTCCAACTCCTCCGTATCAACAGATTTCTCGATTTTATCCAGCTTACTTGACATCAATATAATCTTTTGATCAACTTCTCTTGTCTCGGCCTTCAACTCATTAAACGAAGCTTCCAAACCGTTTAATTTTTCAAGCACAGTATCCAGCTTAGAATTGATTTGCTCTGTATCTTCTTTTATTGCGCTCACGTCGCCTTCTATGCTTTTTATTCCAGATTCAACAAAGCCTGCACTTTGAATGAGAAGGCTAAGTAAATCATTATTCTCGTTAACCTTACTAACCAAGGCCTTAAAAATCATTTCCTGTGAAAACTCTAATCTCTCATCCATGATTACTTACCCTCCTTTTCATCAAGTAAAGAAAGCAAGTACTCCTTTGTAGGAGGTTTCATCATTTTCTTTATTAATCTATTATTTGCAGCATGAATTTCATAATAGCTTCCATTTGTAAGAATCAAAAACGGAATCTCTCCGCTCTGAATAACGTAATCTAACATTCGAAGCTTATCCTCAGTAAACATCGACAGATTAGTCATTACTTCAACAACGGCAAGTTTGTGATTACCTTTCAATAGCACAATATCCGGAAACCATTTAACTTTTTTACCGATTGTAAAAGAATAAGCTGTGTCATTTAAACAAAGATTATTCTTATTCCATCCAGCATTTTCAAAACTACGTACCACAGTTTTTTCAACTTCTGATGAAAAGTTATAACCTTTTTGTTTTCCCATAATCCCTTCAGCATAAGCATTTATTCTTGTCATCAGAGAAAAAGCAGTTACCAATTCTACGCTTTTTAAATTATCTACAGAAGAAAGAGTATACATAGTTCCTTCGTCAAAAATGGGAACGCGAAGTTCTACTAAATCTCTTAGATTAATAGATGCAACAGTTACGCCTCTCTCAATATTAGAAAGTTGCTTATCAAAAATTGCCTTCCCAGTTTCACTTGTTAGATATTCATATAGATACCCTTCAGGCACACCATACGCCCTGATAATAAATAAACCATTGGATGCAACAGCCGGAAGATCATCTATTCCGACTTTGGCTACCTTATGCTGTCCAAAATTCTTTGAAAGCAAAACATCGCCTTCCTGAAGAAGTTGTTTTGCATATTTTTTTACATCTTTTTCAGAAACAAATACATCACTCTGTTTCAAGTGTCCATTTTGAATATCCCTACCCCTAAGGTAAGGAATACCAGAATCACACAGCTCATATCTGGGAACACTTTTTCCAACTATTACCTCAGCGATTTCTCCTAGTTTTTTTGTTTCATATTTATCAAGTTCATCGTTTAATTTCTGTAATTCGCCGTTATAGTATTCGGGCATAAAGCTCTCAGGATCAAGCGAATCTGTGAAATAAACCTTACGCTTATAGTTTTCCGGATTGCTAACCAATGATACGACGTCATCAAGAGTAGTTACAGAGGATAGCCATATATTCCCCCTTTTTTCCCCAAGTAAAATAACTGCAAGCGGAATAGATGTCGTTTCAAAAAAGCAACTCTTGATAGTAAAAATCCCTCTTATCGTTTGCTTTTTCAATAATTCTATTCTATAAGGCCTCATTCGAATAGAAAACAGAAGCATTGCCGAACCAACGATAATCCTCCAACTTTTATTTGATTCTTTTTCTGTGATATTATATTCTGTGATATAATTCCTTTTATTAATTTCGCTTGTTTTAGAAGATATTTCAAACACAGAATTATCTTTAAATATTTCGTCTTTCTTATCGCTGTCTATTTCATAACGTCTAAACAACTTACTAGAGTAATCGTCTCTTATTGCTTCTACCAGCTTTTTATACTTTTCCATAATACCACCTTCGTTTATTCAGCTTTTTTCAGACTATTGCACTTTTAACTCCGCCACTTCCTACATTTTCATAATCAACAAGATAAAATGTCTCCATTATTATGAGTTCCCCCCTAATAATCACTTCTTTTTCTTTTCTATTTCAGCGATAAAATCTTTATACTTTTCCGGAGCGTTACCACACATTATATACGATCTATACCTCATCAGTTTTTTCTTAAGTTCATTAAGATGATAATCTATCGTGTAATAATTCCAATCAATTATCTTTTCCCATTTTTCCTGAAGAGTAAGAATATCTGCAAACTTATTCTGACATAATAAATCACACTTCTCGGTGTATTCTTTTAAGGGATATTCTTTACCATCAGAATATTTCAGCTTAAGATCAGTGGTTACAATCTCCTTATCTCCCGCCAAGAAAATCGTAAGTTGAAAAAGGTGCATAAATCTATATACCAGATACTTACTATCGGCTGAGACCATCTCGTTCTCATCTGAATTTATAAATTGAACCTTATCATGCAAATATCTTAAATGCTCATCAATTTGTATGATGTGCATGTCTACATTAGCGATTTCATAATTCATCTTGTCCTGCTGATGTACTGTAAATAACCAAACGATCAAGCTAAGTATCCCACCCATGAAAGCTCCTGCTATCGTCTGAACAACAGAGTTTTTACTGACTATCATAATAGCTAAAGCCACAACAAAGCCTACAATGGATAATACCCAAAAAAGCTTTTTCGTTCTTTGATATGTATCCCAATTATATTTGTAATCCACAGACGGGCAATCCAAAACGGTATTATCCGCAGTATGAAACCACCTATTCCTCATATATATCCTCTCTATCACCCTCAGTCCAATAACCTATCACAGTATGGCAGTAGTTCCTCTATCTTATCAACAATACGATGCTGTTCTTCAAGTGGTGGCAATGGCAAAAGCTGATTCTTTAACATATCCTGTGTAATCTGATTTATTGTTTCAGTCTTAACACCATCGAGTTGTCCCCTAAAAATAGGCGATTGCAAGAAATAGTAAATAAACGAGTTTATTGGACTACTAAACTTTGCCATAAATGCTCCAAACGCCATCCCATCCTGATCAACCACTGCCGTTTTTCCTACCAGAGAACGGCTACCATTTCTTGCACATATCAGCAAATCCCCTTTTGAAATCATTGCTCTTTCTGGAATTTCGCATTGCACTTTAACTATATCTGCATAGTCCATACGTCCGTTTTGTATATTACTGGATCTAAGAACTATAACACCCTGATCACTTTTATCTGTTGGTTTATATGTTAAGCCTATGTTAGTATCACCGATTTCTCCCATCCTAACCCATTTCCAGTTGTCTGGTATATCAAACGGACACTCTTCAGGATCAATCTCTTTAACCTTGTTTCCTGTTTTTATTCTTCTATACAAATCCTCTGCTGTTCCATCTTCCGGTCTTTGCTCCACCAATTTGCCCTGAATAGCATATTGCAGGATAGACTTCTTCATGTCCTCCGGGAACTTGGCATTGAACTGCTCCAGCTTTTCATAAGCCTCGGCATAGCGATCAACATATGGAAGAAGTTCCTCTATCTTGGCAACGATACGATGCTGTTCTTCTAGCGGTGGCAAAGGTATCACTTTTGGAAGCAACATAGGTACAGTTAACTGAGGAATGCTGGTTCCAACACTTTTTTCTGGCAATGCTTGAATAACATATTGTAAATATTCAGGGCATAACATTGGCGGAATATCCACAACAATAAGCCTTACTACAGGACAATAATCGTAATTTCTTAATAAAGAGAACCCAATAGTCCCCCTACCCGCAATAGTTATTGTTCCAGCTTTTGCTCGAGCTTGGCTTGTATATCCAATTATACCGTCATTGGTCACCCCATTCGCTACAACAGGAACAGGGTGTTTTACATCCTTGGTTTCGGAAAAATCACTGGGCTTATCCCCGCCTGCAGTTACACTGTATACTATTTTACCAATTCTAACCCACTTCCAACTTTCGGGAACATCAAACGGGATTTCTCCCTCCTCAATTTCATCTAAATGCTTCTCTTTCTTGATCTTTACTTCCTTGTTTAACTTCTGCTTTGCATCCTGTATCTGCTGATACAGTTCCTCAGCAGTTCCTTCTTCCGATCTCTGCTCCACCAATTTGCCCTGAATAGCATATTGAAGGATACTTGCTTTCAATTGTTCAGGTGTCATACAGTAACACCTCCCGGAAGTAACGATTCAAGTTCAGCAAGAACCTTATCTATCTCAGCGTTGAGCGTTGTCCTCTTTTCTTGGTAATTTCTTATAGTATCAAGTGGATCCAATACTTCTTCTTCCTCATGCGGGTATCCACAAAGATCAATATTGCATCCCTGATCCTTCAAAAGGAAATCAGTCGAATACTTCTTCGCCTTCGGTCCATCTTCAAGTTCAATTTCTTTTCTATCATTCCACCAAGCTATTGCATCATCAAAATGTTTTAATTCCATCGGCTTCGTCTTTGAGAAATGCTTTCTATCAGAAGGCATATCGACTCTATAGAACCAAACATCTCCCGAAGGCTTCTTGTTATCAAAGAACAACAGATTAGTCGAAATCGATGTATAAGGGCTGAATACAGAGCCCGGTAATCTAATAACAGTATGCAGGTTAAACTCTGTAAGAAGCTTGGTCTTTATTGCCACTTTTGCATTATCAAGTCCGAAAAGGAATCCGTCAGGAACAACGACTGCAGCCCTTCCGTTCTTCTTCAGACGATACATAATTACAGACATAAAGAGATCCGCTGTCTCAGATGATGCAAGGTCATCCGGGAAGAATCCCTGAATTGACTTATCCTCATGACCGCCATAAGGGGGATTCATCAGAATAACATCGACCTTATCATCATCGGTATAATCCAAAAGATTATGCTTCAAAGAGTTCATGTGATAGATATTTGGTACTTCGATATCATGCAGGAGCATATTGGTAACACAAAGAAGGTAAGGGAAAGGCTTCTTCTCAATACCATAGATACTATCATCAAACTGCTTCTGTGCAGCTGTATCCTTAACCTGCTTTTGTAACTGTCCCAACCATGAAGTAATAAAACCTCCGGTACCACAGGCAAAATCAGCCATCTTCTCACCAAGTTTCGGCTGTATCATAAGTGCCATAAAATCTGTTACGGCACGAGGAGTATAGAACTCACCAGAAGATCCCGCAGCCTGCAAATCACGAAGGATTTCCTCATAAACAAAGCCGAATGCGTGACTTTCCTTTACATCATCAAACTCGATTTCATCAATAATATCAATGACCTGACGGAGATATACACCGTCCTTCATATAGTTGTTGGCATCCTCAAAGGTAGACTTCACAATAGCCTTCTTTACAGGAGTGTCAGGTGTTACGGGCAGTTCCTTCAATGTCGGGAAGAGTGTATTGTTTACAAAGTTCAGCAGCTTGTCACCGGTCATAGCATGACCATTATCATCTGCCTGCGCCCAGTTACGCCATCTGCATTCATCGGGGATGATGGATGTATAATTATCCTCATTCAGTTCCCAGTCGTCTTCCTTGGCATCATAGACCTTCAGAAAGAGCATCCATACCATCTGCTCAATCCTTTGTGCGTCACCGTTGATACCGGCATCCATACGCATGATGTCTCTGATTCTTTTGATAAAGCCTGACTGCATTGCCATCTTATCCTACCTCGATTCCATAAATATTTTCTTCAAGCTCTCTTACAGCCTGTTCATACTGTACCTTGCCACCGAAGAGCTTCACAATCTTCGCAGGCTTTCCGTACTTTTCAAAATCAGCCAGGGAAAGAACCTTGATGTCTTCAACCTCGGTAATCCCCTGATTCATATACTTATCCAAGAGGATCTCCAGTACTGCACGAGCATCCCCTGAATACTTTGAGAAAAAGTCTCTTTTCTTCACATTATTAGCTCTCTCTGCTCTTGTAAGAGGCTTCTGCCCATATGCTACATAGCAGATGAAATCAAAGTCATCTACATCAGTCATATTCTGATCTATCTTTAACACTTCAAGATCTATTCCCATTTCAGCAAGAGCATTTCTAATCTCTTTTTTCTTGTCTGATGCCTTCCATTTACGAATAAAGTCAGAAAGCGAAGCATACTCTCCCTTTATATTTGTCCTTGTATAATCTATTATATCTTCCTGCCGCAAAAGTCGGCCATTAGCATCATATACAGAAACAGTTTTATTTATAACCTTTACTCTGCATCCATCTTTACTTACTATTGGAGTGCCATAATGACTTTCTTCCATTACAATCGCATCATCAGGATCTGTTGAATATTCAACTGGTCGATGATACTCTGTACCATTATGATGAAATCTCTCATCCTGTTCAATAGGTCCGTCCCAATCTGGATCCGCAAAGAGCTTAGTTACTCCTCTGAAGTCCATAACAGCAAAGTGAGTCTTTCCCTCTTTCTCACGAATACGAGTTCCTCGCCCAATAATCTGCTTAAATGATGTCATACTTTCAATATACTTATCCAAAGCTATCAGCTTAGTCATCTTGCAGTCTGCTCCAGTTGAAAGCAGTTCCGAAGTAGTTGCGATTACAGGATATTCTGAAGATACAGAAATGAAATAATCAAGTTTACTCTTGCCATACAAATCTGATCCAGTTATACGAACAACATAGTCGGGATTCTCCGCAACCATATCATTGTTAAGATTTACAAGAGCAATACGCATTCGTTCTGCAGCATCCTCAGTTGCACAAAATACTATTGTCTTCTGCATTCTTCCAGTAGCCTTAAGATATTCTGTAATTTCATTTGCTACTTCATTTATACGATCTTCAAGAATAACTCCATTCGGATAATCAAAATCCCGATTGTTATATATACGATCTTCTATTTCATTACCAAATAGGTCTCTCTGCCCCTTGTATGGTCTCCACCCATCACCTATATCAAGTGTAACATTTATAACCTTAAATGGAGCCAAGAAACCATCTTCAATACCTTGCTTTAGACTATATGTGTATACAGGCTCGCCAAAGTAATCAATGTTTGATACAGTCTCACTTTCTTTTGGCGTAGCAGTCATACCAATCTGAGTTGCAGAATTAAAATACTCCAGAACCTTACGCCAGTTACTGTCTTCCTTAGCACTTCCACGATGGCACTCGTCCACAATTATTAAGTCAAAATATCCCGGAGGAATCTGCCTAAAATGTTCTTCATCGTTCTGTCCTACCATCTGGTGATACAGAGCGAAGTTTACTTCATGAGCAGCTATCTTATTCAAGCAGTCTTTATTGGAGAAATCTACCTTATATATAGTCTTCTCCAGTGGAGCAAAATCCTGAAGGATGCTCTGATCCACCAGAATATTCCTGTCAGCAAGATAAAGGATTCTCTTCTTAATATCTGAACGGAGTAATCTATATACAATCTGAAATGCCGTATATGTCTTACCAGTACCCGTTGCCATAACAAGAAGGATCCTTTCCCGACCTCTTGCAATAGCTTCAACGGTTCGGTTTACGGCATTTCTCTGATAATATCTCGGTGGATAAGTGTTCTGTGATAAATAATATGACTGTTCCACAACTCTTTTTTCTTTTTCCGTGACACCTTTACCGCCATGAAGTTCTGAATAGTACCGTGCAATAAGCTCAGTCTGAGAAGGAAACTTATCTAATTCGATCAGAGTTTCCTTCCCGGTAAGAAAGTCATGTTCATAAAAGCCATCTCCATTCGATGAGTATGCAAATGGGATGTCCATCATCTGGGCATAAGTCATGGCCTGTTGAAGCCCATAAGATACAGTATGATTATTATCCTTTGCTTCTACAATAGCTATCGGCTTTCCATCATTTAGATATAATACATAATCAGCGTACTTAGGCTTACTACGAGCGACCATATTTCCTTTTATATTTATGCGACCATCGGTAATCTTGGACTCCATGGTAATATGATCTTTCCATCCTGCCTGCACAGCAGGAGTGATATAATTAAGCTTTATATCTTCCTCAGACATTTGTTTTTTTGATAGTATAGTCATAGGCTCCTCCTATGAATAAGTAGTTCATACAACTCAAGGCATAATATAGTGCCAGTCTACTAAATTTCTACATATAGTATTATACCAAATTTACAAAATATATTATATATTTATATACAAATAGAAAATATACGTTCTAAATTATTATATATAAAACACTATGTATCCGAAAGAATTCAGTTAGTTTTTTTATTTATTAAGAATCAACACAAAATAATGGGATAGACAAAACATCTACCCCATTATCAATGTACTTATAATGCTAATAACCTATATTTTTCTTCTGGCGATATATTCATATCATTGATTATAGAATTAAACTCCTCATACATCTCGTCAGATTCGTATTTATTATATCTAGAATTTGCGATGCCTTTTCCTGATTGATTTTTAGTTATCTTTAAGGTATACATACCCAAAGTGAAACTGTGAATTCGAAATAACCTGCTTTAGATTAGATTCAGTACTTCTGACATTAAGCATTGATGCCTTAATGTTGTTTTCCTCTTTGATATCTGTAATTTTGATCCATATTTTTGCCTTTATCTCGTCCGAAAACTCTTCCGGTACAAAAGCAACGTCATCAGGTCTTTCAACTGGATCTCTTCCAGAGACGATTTGTAGAACCCGTGCAGAATACACAATATCATTCACATCTTCTCCAACAGCAAATAAAATTTTAACAATTTCCCCTATCTCACACAACGAGTTATAAAACTCCACTTTTTTCTTTGCCATTCCGAAATGAAGTGCCTCAGTTGAAAACCAAGTATACCCTGCTGTATTTTCTTCACAGTTCCTTATATAGGCCTCTATAGTCTCATACGCATCCATCGGATTATATTCTGTATCATACGCCGTCCCCAGTTTCATGAATAAAAAATCATTTACTTCACGACTATCAGAACGTTGCAATATTAGCTCTCTCGCAACTTCTACACCCTTAGTTTTTCTGTATAATTGATTATATAAATCCTCGTCCATGCAGATCATATAAAGAACAAGCATGTCCTCTAACGCCTTTGTTTTCGTGATACCTTTAATTTTGCAGAACTCATCAAAAATAGCTTGAGTCCTTTCATCAGCATATAATGACATATAACCTGGTCTTCCCATTTTTAATCCTCCTTTTTTGTACCGCATTATTCGATACGACCTTTACAAAGCCACTATATCATAAATTTTACATCGCGTCAAGAAAATGTACCGCAAAATTCAATACGACTAAAAAGAGAAGTCCACGGCTATCGTAAACACTCTCGCTTGTTGTATTGCCACACCATATTGCTCTATCAAGAGCCATGATACAGGCTATGGCACCGTCAATCTTATCTGTACTTTTTGCTTTATCAGCTTTTATATTTCCGGCAGGGTCCTGTCGGATGTATATGTTATCCATGTTACATCGAAGAACCGGATGTCCGCCATGTGCAATCTTCTCTTCAAGTACGATTTTCATAAGTTCCTTGGCAGGTGGGCTCATACTTGCAAAGCCCTGCCCCATAGCCACTACTTCAAATCCCATGCCTTCAAGGTCTTGCACCATCTGGGTAGCACCCCAACGGTCAAATGCGATATCACGGATGTTATATTTTTCTCCGAGTTACTCGATGAACTTTTCAATAAATCCGTAGTGGACAACATTCCCTTCGGTTACAGAGCCTGCATCAGGAACCATACATTTTTTGATTTGCGTAACTATCTCACCAGCCATCTGAAATCTGTATATATAGCTCTGCGTAA